>OFLS01000124.1_pt1 | contig 44759 bp, 59 predicted proteins | sample 1540891 | NCBI WGS metagenome assembly OFLS01 (sample SAMEA4413038, study PRJEB24355) | metagenome | biome: human; feature: gut; material: faeces | place: United Kingdom | collected 2010
CTATATCATATCCATAAGGGACATTTCCGCCTATGAATTTATAGCTACGCATGTTTTCGTCGATTCCTTTTTTTACTTCACGTGATAGGTTAGCGGAGTAGTATTCTGCCATACCTTCGAGGACTGATTCCATTATGATTGATTCAGGGGAGCCGTCGATGTTTTCTAATACGCTGAGTAGTTGCTTGCCATTTTTTTTAAGTTTTAGTTTATAGCTTGCGCTATCGTATCTATTTCTTGCAAATCTATCTAGTTTGTGGACTATTACATAGTCGTATTCTTTATATCTGCTTTCTTTAATCAGTTTTAAAAACTGAGGGCGATTATCTGTTGTAGCACTTTTTGCGTGGTCTTCGTATGTTTTTATTAGTTTGATGTTGTTTTGTATGCAATACGCATCTATTGCTCTTTTTTGTGCTTGTATTGATTCTTCTCTTTGTCCCGCGCTTGAGAATCTAACATAAGCCACTGCTGTTTTCATTTTTTAACTCCTTTTTATGTTAATTAAAGAGCATACGTGATATAATAAGTTTGTGAATTGTGAGTATATTACGTATGCTCAGGTGCCTCCGTGTTATACACGGGGGTATTTTTTTTATTATCTTTTAGCTGGACGATATCCTGCTGCTTTTGCTTCTTCTTCTGTTTTGAAATAAACTACATTCTTCTTTGAAATCTTGTTGTAGCTTCGTTGTCCTGGCATGTGATAAATTCTTGAATTTCTGTTGCCTTTTATAACACCTTCTTTTGTGTCTGCAACGTATTTTTGATTAATCTTTTCGTTAACAACTATTTCTTTTGAATTTTCGTTGTCAGGATTTTCGTTATTCCATAATCCGATGTGTTTTTCTCTTGCCTTTGCTTCCAACTCTTTAAAAATTTCATTGTATTTGACATCAGGCGGATATGTATACGCGTGAGCATATCCATTTTTGACAAGTTCGGCGTTAAAGCAATTTGCTATTACTTCTTCTTTGGTTGGTTCATTTGTGGATGGTTTTACAAGCCATATATATCTAAGCAAACGTCCGTATTTGTCGCGTTCAGATACGTCTTTCTGTAGATATATTGTTTTATTTGTTAATTGCTTCGTAGTGTAGTCGGATGCTTCTTTGCCGAAGTATTGAACTGGCTTATTTGGATGGTGTGTTTCAGGTGTATCAATTCCTATGAACCTTAATTTTTCCGTTTTGCCGTTTATATCCACGACTATTGTGTCTCCGTCCGTAATGGATACTACCTTAGCAGTTTCAAAAATTGATGTATCATCATTGTTAATCTTGGATTCTTTTTCTTCTGCTTTTTCTTCTACTTTTTCTTTTGGTTCTTCCTTCTTTTCTTCAGTTTTTGGATTGTTGACAGTGGATACTAAGCTATTAGTCTTTTGTAATTCACGTTTCTTTGCTGTTTGTTCGTTGCTTGACGAGAACCAAATTATTAGCGCTATTCCTATAATTATGGCCAATGATGATCCGCCAAAATACATTCCGTATTTCTTTAATTCCTTAGTTTTGAAGTATTTTACGGCGGAATAAATTAATCCGCCAATACCTGCGAATATCAAAAGGTATGGAACTAAAGAAATCACGATACAAACAAGAATTATAATTCCTATTATTTTTAAAAATGTCTTCAATTTTATTTTCTCCTTTTTTATTTATCAATGTGTAGTGTAGCTACGAGTTTTCCTAGGATTCTTACATCAGAATCGGAGTGATAAACTTGTGGCGAATATTCGGTGTTGGCAGGTTGTAAAACTATGCTTTCATTTGTTTTGTAAAATCTTTTGAGAGTTGCTTCATCGCCAATCAAAAATGCTCCAATTTCACCGATTTCTAAGTTTGGCTGTTGACGGATGAAAACTATGTCTCCATCGTAAATTCCTGCGTCAATCATACTTCTTCCTTTGATCTTTAAACAAAAATCAGATTTAACTCTTGCATCTATGTTGAAGTAATCTTGTATATTCTCTTGAGCTAATATAGGAGTTCCTGCTGCTATCTCACCTACTAAAGGAACAGATATAGTTTCTATTTCCTTTTTTACTTTATGTTTAGAAACTGGATAACCCATTAACCATGCTTCATTTACACCTAATATTTCTGCTAATATGGTTAACTTATCTTGTCCAGGGTCATTTCTTCCAGATAAATATTGTGATATGTCAGGCTTGGAAATACTTGTGCCATATTTTGATTCTAGGTATTTTGAGCTTCTGACAACGTCTATTTGTTTCATTCCTTTTTCTTCCATTGCCTTCTTGATTCTAAAGGCTGAACTTTCTTTTTTATCCATTATTTCACCTCCGTGTTATATCTATATTATAGGATAAATTAAACAAAAATTCAAGCTATTTGAACTATATTTTTAATTATTTGAAAAAAAGTTCAAAAAAAAGCTTGACATAAAAGTTCACATAATGTAAACTATATTTGTGATGAGAAAGGGGGCATAAAATTTGGCTTACGATTTATCAAAACTAAAAGGCAGAATAGTAGAAAAATTTAAAACTCAAATAAATTTTTCAAAAGCTATGAATTGGTCAGAAAGAACTACTTCTTTAAAGCTAACAGGAAAAATATTTTGGTCACAGGAAGAAATTTCGAGAGCTTGTAATATTTTAGGTATTGAAAATGAAGAAATTATGAGTTATTTTTTTGAAGAAAAAGTTCACAAAATGTAAACTAGAAAGGAGACTAAATGCAAGAATTACAAATTTTTAAAAATAATGAATTTGGAGAAGTAAGAACAAAGGTAATAAATAATGAACCTTATTTTAGCCTTAATGACGTTTGTAGAATTTTAGAAATAAATAATCCGAGTCAAGCAAAAACTAGACTGAACAAAGATGGGGTCATTAGTAATGAGGTCATAGACAGTATGGGAAGAACTCAACAAGCAAACTTTATTAATGAGTCAAATCTTTACAAATTAATTTTTCAGTCGAGAAAATCTGAAGCAGAGAGATTTGCAGATTGGGTTACATCAGAGGTGCTACCGTCAATTAGAAAGCACGGAGTGTATATGACAAGTGAGGTTATCGAAAAGACTTTATGCGACCCAGATTATTTGATAAGACTGGCAACAAATCTAAAAGAAGAAAAGGCAAAAAGAGCGTTGGCAGAGGCACAGATTGAGAGGGACAAGCCGAAAGTGTTGTTTGCGGATACTGTATCTAGTAGTAATAAGTCGTGTTTGGTAGGGGAATTGGCGAAGTTGATTAGTCAAGAGGCTATCAGACGTGGTGAGATTAACAAGAAGATTGGTCAAAACAATTTGTTTGCTTGGATGCGTAGTAATGGATATTTGTGCAAGAGTGGCGAAAGAAAGAATCAACCGCTGCAACAATATGTTGAACAAGGGTTGTTTGAATTAAAAAAAGGCTCTTATGTTGATAGTAATGGATCAAATATCACGACGACAACTACAAAGGTAACTGGCAAGGGACAGATATATTTTGTTAATAAATTTTTAGGAGCGTAGGTATGAACAAAGAAATACTAATAAATGACATAAATTTGAGTGAACAAGCTATTAAAGAGGTTAGTAAGCTTATTGCTATTAAGTTTATGGAAGATAGGGCAGAAAAAAGAAGAGAAGAGGTAAGAAGGGAGTTAGGTTATGGAAAAAAGAGTATCAGATTTTGATGATAAAAGTTATTTTAATTTTAAAAGACCAAAAAGAGAAGAAAAAAAGGAAGTAAAGCATACTTGCAAATGTAAAAGAGTTGAAAAAGTTGACAGGCTTGATGATGTAAGGCTTGTTGGAGATATGTGTATTATGATTTTGAAGTTTTTCGTACTTTTAAATATTTTGGTGATTACTTCAAAAATGATTTAAGAACAATGTGGATGAGGAATAGATGGGAAGAAAAAGCAAATATACAGAATTGCAAATGCAATTTTTATTAGATCACTTGGACATGAAAAACAGAGAATTGAAAATTCTTTTTGAGGAAAAATTCGGCATAGATATTGATAGACACTATATTGCAAACTTAAGAATTAGGGTTAATAAAAAGAAAAAATTTAGATTTGACCTGAATATAGGTGATAGTTACGTGAATAAAGAAAGCAAATATTCTGATGAGGTGTCTGAAGAAGTGAAGGAGAATGTAGAAGTTTTTAGGGATATGGCAAAAAGAGGTGTGAAAAAATGGCAGTAGGTAGAAAAGACTATTTCGAAAGAAAAGAAGCGAGAATTGAAAGATTAAGAGAAAAATCAGAAAAGATGAAAGCGGAAAGCGTAGAAGCTTTTAGCAACGCAAGAAAAATACAAGAAAGTATTCCGATGGGTCAACCAATACTGATAGGACATTACTCAGAAAAAAGATCGAGACGAGATAGGGATAGAATTGATGCGAACATTAAAAAGAGCATAGAAAAGCAAGAAAAAGCTGAATATTATGGCGATAAACTTGCAGCAGCTAAAAATAATACAGTTATTAGCAGCGATAATCCACAAGCTATCGAGCTTTTAGAAGATAAGATATCAAAATTAAAAGCAAGACAGCAAAGGTACAAAGATATGAATAAGTATTACAGAAAACACAAAACAATGTTAGGTTTTGAAGATTTAAGCGACGAAAAAGCAGCAGAAATCAATAAGAGAATTGATGAAGACTATAGCTTCAATAAAAAACCTGCACCAAGTTATATATTGAGTAACTTAAATTCAATGATTAAGTCGACGGAAAAAAGACTGGAACAGTTAAAAGAATTGGACGAAATGGAATACGAAGAAATAGAATTTGATAGCTGCACTGTAATTTCAAATGATAAAACAAACAGAGTTGAAATGCATTTTGAATACAAGCCAGGCGAAGATGTGAGAACAAGGTTGAAAAGAAGAGGATTCAAGTGGTCGAGAAATAATGAATGTTGGCAAAGGTTGAGAAACAAAAATAGTTTAAATATAGCTATTAGTTTAGCTAAAGAAATAGATGAAATGTAAAGGATTGAAAGATGAAATTTAGAGCAACAATTGATTTTGAAATAACCAATGAATGTATGAGAACTTTTTATGATAACTCACTATACAAGCTAAAAGAAGAACTAGACGCGTATTTCAAGCACTTGTTGATAGTAGATTTTGAAAAAGAAGTTGGAGTACAAGGTTTTTACCGAGGAACTAATTTAAAAAAGTTGTAAAAGAAAAAATCGACTGTAGATAACCACAAATACAGCCGACAAGAAAAAATATTATTCAATGTGATTATATCACGAAAGGACAAAATATGAAAATAAAATTAATTGAATTAACAATAGAAAACTTTAAAGGCATAAAAAATTTGGTGATTGATTTTGCCAAGACAACACATATAAGTGGGAGAAATGGAACTGGAAAAACAACTGTATTTGATGCGTACAGTTGGTTATTGTGGGATAAGGATAGCAGTAATAGAAAAGACTTCAACATCAAGCCTATAAACGAAAATGGAGACGTTATTCACAATGATGAGTGCAATGTTACTGGAATTATAGAAGCAGACGGACAACAAATTGAGTTGATGAAAGTGTATAAAGAAATTTGGAGCAAGAAAAGAGGCAGTACACAAGAAACATTCACAGGAAACACGACTGATTATTATATAAATTCTGTACCGATAAAAAAATCAGACTATAACAATCGTGTGGGCAGTCTGATTGATGAAAAATCGTTCAATTTACTATCTAATCCAATTTATTTCAATGCTATTTTAGATAAAAAAGAGCGTAGAACAATGCTTTTATCATTGATTGATGATGTAGATAAAGATGAGATATTAAAAGCAAACAAAGACTTGAAAGAGCTTGATTTGGATAACTACACGATAGATGAATTAAAAGCGATGTCGAAATCAAGTATGAAGAAGATTAACGACGATCTGGAAGACATTCCAGTAAGAATTGATGAGCTGATAAAAAGCAAGACAGACTTAGATTTTGAATCGCTTGAAGTGATTAAAAAAGAAACAGAAGAAAAAATTAAAGAAATAGACGATACACTATCAAATTCAAGTGATAGCATCGATATCATAACAAAAAAGAATGCAGAAATACAAGAACACATCGACAAGATGCGTGAAATAAAAGCAGAAGTCGACGATTTCAATAATCAACAAGTATCAAGAGTAAACGCAGAATATGAAAAGAAGAGACAAGCTTTCTATGATACAAAAGAGAGATTGGAAAAAGAAATTGAAAACAGCGAAAAAGACAAGAAGTTTAATGAACAAACCTTGGAAATATACCAAGATTCAGTCGATAGAAACAGCGAAAACTTAGACGCATCAAGAAATAGATGGATAGAAGAAAATAACAAAGAATTTAATGAATCGCTTAATTGTCCAGTCTGTGGAAAAGAATTTGATGAAGATAAAAAAAATGAAATTATAGCTAATTTCAACAAGAACAAAGCTGAAAAGTTAACGGAAATTGAAAAACAAGCTAATGAAATAAAGATAAATATTAATTCAGCAGAAGACAGTATAAAAGAGATTAAAAAAGAAGTTGACAAAATCAATGCAGATATCATAAGCAAAAGACAACAGTTAGATTTATTGGGAGAGTTTACAGAAACTAGAAAAGAACCTGAAATTAAGCAACTTCCAGATGAATACAAGGAACACGAACAAGCTATAGAAAAAATAAAAGAAGAATTGAAATCTATTGCAAGTGTTGACAATTCAAGACTAAAAGACTTGAAAGAAAATTACAAAAGAGACCTGGAACAAATGATACAAAAACTTGCGAAAAAGGATCTCAATGCAGAAATCGACAAAAAAGTTGAGCTGTACGAAAAAACGGAAAAAGACTTAGCGAAAGAGTATGAAAATAATCAAAGAATTGTTTATTTAACAGAAGAATACATCAAGATTTACACAAATTTAGTACAAGACAAAATCAATGAAATGTTTAAAGACGTGAAATTCAAACTATTTGATACACAAGTAAATGGCGGCATTATTGAGACGTGCGAAGCAACAGTAAATGGAGTACCTTACTCAGATGTAAATAATGCAGGAAAAATCAACGCGGGATTGGACATTATAAACACGATATCAAAGAAATTAGATGCAAGTATTCCAATCTTTGTAGATAATGCGGAAAGTGTAAATAAGTTAGTAGATACAGACGGACAGATTGTGAAGTTGTTTGTATCAGATGATAAAGAGTTAGTTGTAAAAGGAGAATAAAAATGAGCAATGAATTAGTAAAACAAGAAAAAACAATCGTAGACAGCGTACAAAATAGAATTGCGGAAATGCAAAACAAAGGAAGCATAGAACTTCCAAATAACTACAGCGTTAGTAACGCATTAAAGAGTGCTTATTTGGTATTGCAGGAGACACAAACAAGAGACAAAAAGCCAGTATTACAAGCCTGTACACAAGAAAGTATCGCAAATAGCTTATTAGACATGGCGACACAAGGACTTAATCCAAGCAAGGAGCAATGTTACTTTATAGCCTACGGAAATAAATTGACGATGAGTAGAAGCTATTTAGGAACAATAGCACTAACAAAAAGAATTAACGGCGTAAAAGACGTAAAAGGTTACGCCGTCTATAAAGGCGATAAGTTCGAGTTGGGATTTGACATTCTTACTGGAAAGCAAAAAATATTGGAGTTTTGTCCTGGTCTTAATCGAGACAGTAAAAATCTGATTGGAGCTTTTGCTTTGATACTTGGAGATAACGAAATATTACACACTGAGTATATGGATATTAATCAAATTCACAGTGCTTGGAATCAAGGTAGTATGAAAGGAAATAGCGGAGCACACAAAAACTTCCCAGACCAAATGGCGATAAAAACTGTTATTAATCGTGCTTGTAAATTTTATGTATCTACGAGTGATGATAGCGATAAGATTGCAGAATTTATGAATAAATCAGTTGAAGATACAGACAGAGAACTGGAAGAAGAAAAGAAAGAATTTGCAAATAAAGAAGTAGTTGAAATAGAAGAAATTCCTGAAAGTGTAGACGAAGAAACTGGAGAAATAATCGAAGCTGAGATTGAAGATACAAACGAAAATGAAGCACCATTTTAGGAGCGTGAAATGATTGATGTTAAGACGATTGGCTCAGGTAGTAGCGGAAACTGCTACCTGGTCGATATAAATGGCACAAAGATATTACTTGAATGCGGACTACCTTTTAAGAAGATACAAAAAGCGTTGAACTATAAAGTGTCTGATATAGATTTTTGTTTGGTAACTCACGAGCATATGGATCATGCCAAGGCAGTTAAGGATTTGATGAAAGCAGGAATTGATTGCTACATGACAAAAGGAACGGCAGAAGCATTGGAAGTTAGTGGTCATAGGTTAAAGATATTTAAAAATTGGGCTGAGACAAAATATAAGACAACTTATATAAATAATATTCTGATACAGCCGTTAAGAGCTATACACGATGCAAAAGAACCTGTGATGTATTACATCAAGGATAAAAAGATAAATGAAAGCTTGTTATTCGTAACTGACACGGCGTTTATGGCGTATAAAATACCTGAGGATATAAATACACTGATGATAGAGTGTAACTACGTTAAAAGGCTAATAGATGAGCGTGTAGACGAAAACAAAATCAATGTTAGTCTGAGAAATAGAATTGTTAAAAATCACATGAGTTTGGAGACTGTTCTGGAAGCGCTAGATAGTGTCAGAATGAGCAAAAAATTGAAGAAAGTATATATATTACACCTAAGCGATGGTAATAGCGATGAGAAATTGATAAGAGATAGTATAGAGAAGAAACTAGGGGTACCAGTAGAGGTATGTTAGGAGGAGTAAATGAACAGTGTAAGTTTGATGGAAGAATGGAAAGATATAGAAGGTTACGAAGGCCTTTACTTAATTAGTAACTATGGAAGGGTATTAAGTCTAAGACGTTTTAGGGAAAATGGAAATGGCGGATATTATCAAGACACAAAACTCTTAACTCAAACTTATGCATCAACTGGATACAAAAAAGTTGAGTTAGTAAAAAACAAAAAAAGACAGTCGATAAAAATTCATAGATTAGTAGCCAAACATTTTGTTGCGAATCCATATAATTACAATGTTGTAAATCATAAAGATGGAAATCCGGAAAATAATTATTTTGAAAATTTAGAATGGTGTAGACAAATAGATAATGTTAATCATGCTATAGAAATCGGATTAAAAAACTCCTTTAATATAGATAAAAAAAGCTTAGAATATTTATATTTGGTGAAAAATAAAACACCTAAAGACATAGGGAATATATTTGGAATAAGTAGAGATCCTGTTGATAGAAAGATTGAAGAATATGGAATAAAAAAAGACTTTGTAACAACTTATCAAATAGAAGAAAAATGGTTAAAAAACGAAATTTTAAAAGGAACTAAAAACGTGGATATAGCAAAACAAATAGGGTGTGACAAATCTTTAATATCAAAATATAAAACAAGATTAAAAAATAAGGGGGAAATTTATGGCTAATTGTGTATTTATTTTAGGTAGATTAACAAGAGACCCAGAAGTGAGATATACGGCGAATACACAAATGGCGAATGCGAGGTTTGTGGTAGCGGTAAATAGAAAGCTAAGCAAAGAAAAAAGACAAGAGGCAGAAAACAACGGATATCCGACGGCTGATTTTATTAGCTGTGTGGCGTGGGGGAAAACAGCGGAGAATATTGGTAATTATTTTAAAAAAGGACAAAGAATAGCTGTATCAGGTCATATTCAAACTGGATCGTATGAAAAAGACGGGCAAAGAATTTATACGACTGATGTTGTTGTTGATAGTTTTGATTTCGTAGAGTCAAATAGCAGCAGTACAAAAACTAATCAAGAAAACACGGCACAAGATTACGGATTTAATCAAGCGATACCAACATCAAATAGTGATTTGCCATTTTAGGTGATGTAAATGGCTTATGGATGGATTAGCATACACAGAAAAATACAAGATGATTGGGTATGGAATGATAAGCCTTTTTCAAGAGGACAAGCTTGGATTGATTTGATAATGATGGTGAATCACGATGATAACACAATTATTTTTGATGGAAATCCGAAAACTGTTACAAGAGGTTCATGTATAACATCTATACAAAAGTTGTGTGATAGGTGGGGATGGTCGAACACTAAAGTGAAAAAATTTTTAAAAAATTTACAAGAAGATGAAAAGATTTTGTTCAAAATAGCACCACGAAAAGCTACAGCTGTAACCATTGTAAATTACGACAAATATCAAGGTGAGGACATCAGCAAAAACACAACAGAAACACAACAGAAACACAACAGAAACATAACAGAAACACAACAGAAACATATAAACAATAATGATAATAATGATAATAATGTTAATAACAATAACGGTGTTGATCAATCAGAATTGAAGTTGGATAATCCAAAGTTGGCAGAGTTAATAAAATTGTACGAAAATTGTGGCTTTGGTTTGATTAGTCCGTATTCTGCTAAGGTGTTAAGCGATTATATGGATATGTACAGTTTTCCGTGGGTAAAAGAAGCGATACAGATTTCAGAACAAAACAATATTAGGACATTAGCATATGTCAATGGGATTTTGAAGAAAAAGAAATCAGGAACGGATAAGCCTAGAAATAATAATTTCAAGAAAAAAGAGACGTATTACAGACCAAAGCAGGACGATGAATTATCTGAGGAATCAAGAAACTTAAACAACAAGGTTCTAAATAGTTTTATTGAGAAAATGAAAAGGGAAGATGCAAAAAATGGCGAGACGAAACAAGTATAATGCAAAAAAAATCAAGATTGATGGACACACCTTTGACAGCAAGAGGGAAGCTGAAAGGTATTGTGAATTGAAATTGTTTTTTAAAGCAGGATTAATAAGGAATCTAGAATTACAGCCTAGATTCCTATTACAAGATGAATTCTTTGATAAAAACGAGGTAAAACATAAAAAGATTGAGTATGTGGCAGATTTCATGTATATCGACAAGTGTGGAAAAACTATTGTAGAAGATGTTAAAGGTGTTTTGACAGATGTCTATAAGTTGAAAAAGAAGATGTTTTTGAATTTGTATGATAATCAGTATGATTTTAGGGAGATTAGATGATGAAAAAGTGTGAAGTTCATAGTAATGGCGAGAAATATACTGTTTTTAGCTGATGACAATAGAAAGCAAAATAGCAAATTTAAGATAGAAATAGCAAATAACTAAATTTAAAACGAGATTAAAGAAAGGAGTAGGAATAGGTGCGGCCGCATAAATCCTAGGAACCTACTCCAAAAAAAAATGATAAAAATATTTGAAGCATTTGCAGGAATAGGAACTCAACGAATGGCTTTAAAAAGATTAGGATTAGATTTTGAAGTAATAGCAATCAGTGAGATAGATAAGTTTGCTATAAAAAGTTACAAAGCCATACATGGCGAGGTAAATAACTTAGGTGATATAACAAAAATAAATACAGACGATCTACCAGATTTCGATTTATTCACTTATTCATTTCCTTGTCAAGATATTTCAGTTGCAGGACAACAAAAGAGTTTAGAAAAAGGAAGTGGGACAAGATCGAGTTTACTATGGGAATGTGAAAAAACAATTAAAAATAAAAGACCAAAATATTTATTAATGGAAAATGTAAAAAATCTAGTAGGAAAAAGACATAAAAATTATTTTTTAAAATGGTTAAAAATTTTAGAAAATTATGGATATAAAAATTTTTGGCAAGTGCTAAATGCTAAAGATTATGGAATACCTCAAAATAGAGAGAGAGTATTTTGTGTATCAATTTTAGATAAAGACGCAAAATATAAATTTCCTGAAAAAAATAATTCCGCAAAGATGTTAAAAGACATCTTAGAAGATGATGTTGATAAAAAGTTTTATTTATCTCAAGAACAAATAGATAAAATAACTTTTAGCAATTTTAATACAAAAGCAAAGAGAATACAAGAAAAAGATTATTGCGACACTTTATGTGCAAGAGATTTTAAAGATCCTAAGTGCGTAAAAGTAAAACAAATAGGACAATATAATACACGTACACGAATAAATTCGAGCAGGTACAGAGTATATGATATTGAAGGTATAGCACCAAGTTTAACAACGTGTGGGGGCGGTAATTTAGAACCACATATAAAAATCAAAAATTCTACTAAAAAAGGGTATTTAGAAGCAAAGGTGGGCGATGGTGTTGATTTGTCATATCCTGATAGTAAAACAAGAAGAGGAAGAGTTCAAAAAGGGTTAAGCCAAACATTAGTTTGTGGTGATAATCGAGGGGTTGTTACAGATGATTTTAAAATAAGAAAACTCACACCTTTAGAATATTGGAGACTTATGGGAATTGATGATGAAGATTTTTATAAGGCACAAAAAGTAAATAGCAATAGTCAGCTATATAAACAAGCAGGTAATGCAATTGTTGTTGATGTATTAGAAGAAATATTTAAGAATTTATTTTAGGAGGATTGGATAATGAATTTTGAAGAATTAAAGAAAAATGTTGAAGAATGGGCAGATGACAAAAATTTATTGCACGAAGAAAACGCTGATAAGCAGTTTATGAAATTTATTGAGGAAGTTTTTGAGTTTAAAAGCGAGATGGATGTTTACTTTGATGGTGCTGAAACCTTAAAATCATTAAATAAAGAATACATGGAAGATGAAATGGGAGATATTTTTGTAACGCTGATTATTCTTTGTAATCAACTTGGTATAGATCCTGTAGAGTGCTTGGAAATGGCTTATGAAAAGATATCAAAGAGACATGGCAAGACTGTTAATGGATTATTCATAAAAGAGGAAGACCTATAATCAATGACTAAAAAGGAGCTGCAAAGAATCTATTTGTTAGATTTGAAAATTAGTGCGGATATCAAGGAGTTAGAAAAACTTAACTCTTTGAAGTATTCGATTAGATCACCTTCCGCTTTTGGAGAAAAGGTGCAATCAAGTGTAAGAAATGATAATGATTTGATTGAAAAGGTTGTGGATTTGGAAAGCAAAATTAATAAGAATATTAGTGAGTTAATCAATCTGAGAGAGAATTACAAGAAAAAGATTAGCAGTGTGGATGGAGAATACGGAATTTTACTTAATTTGAGATATGTTCAGTGTTTGAAATGGCACGAGATTGCGAAGATTATGCACCGAAGTGTTGAGATGATATACAAAATGCATGGCAAAGCGTTAAATTTAATAAAAGATTTATAAAGTGTACAGTAAATTACAGTAAATTACAGTATGAATTATGATATAGTGATATTGAAAAGAATTGAGCAAAAATAATTTTTTGTTTAGTTTCATATTCACTCCGATTTAATTTATAAATAAGAAGGTCGATACGCTGGTATCGGCTTTTTTATTGGAGTTAAAGAAAATGATTTTATTTAGGATAATCTAATTGTGGATAGTCCTTTTTATTTGGAAAGCGAGGTGATGTGCTTTGAAGAAATTGACAATTAAACAGAATAAGTTTGCTGATGAGTACATCATCAGACAACGCATCTGGGCTTGCATGGAGTTAGCAAAGCGATACATGATGGGTTATGATTCAATTCCTGAAAGTTTAGCTTCAGAATGTAAAACAATTATAGCTAGCAAAGATACGAATTATATGCAAAAATTAGCCGCAAAATCAATATTACAAATAAAATATGGAAAAATTGAAACTAATAATATTATTGAAGAATATGCAATAGTAACAGACAGAAACGATTCTTTAGTTGCGAGATGGGTTAAAAAAGTAAAAAAACGTGATAAAGTATGTCAAATCTGTGGCTCAGACAAAAATTTAGTTGTACATCATATTAGCCATTGGGCAGATGACCCGATTAATAGAATAAATGTAAATAATGGTATATTGCTTTGTGCTAAATGTCATTCACTACAACACCCCGATTTACCGTTAGGTTTATTTATGGAGGTGAAAGATGAATAATAGACAACAATTGTTCTGTGAAGAATATTTGAAGGATCTTAATGCAACTAAAGCAGCCATTAGAGCTGGGTATAGCGAAAAAACAGCATACTCACAAGGACAAAGATTGTTGAAGAATGTTGAAATTAAAAATAGACTAAAAGAAATAAGAGAAAAGATACAAGACGAAAATATCGCAACAATAAAAGATATAGAGGAGTTTTTATCGCTTTCACTTAATGGCGAAATGGAAGAAGAGGTTATTTCAGTAGTTGCAGAAATAGAAGGCTCCTCAAAGGTTGTAAAAACAAAAAAACAAATATCTTTGAGAGACAGAATAAAAGCTGCTGAACTTCTTGGCAAGAGGTATGGTTTGTGGACTGACAAGGTTGACTTATCTAGTGACTTGACTCTTATATTTGAGGACGACTATGGAGACTAAGACTGTTAAGGTTGGTCTTAATCCTGTTTTCAAGCCTGTAAATGAATGCAAGAAAAGATATAGGATTCTTAAAGGTTCGGCTGGATCTGGAAAGTCCACTAATATCGCACTTGATTACATTAAAAAGCTTTCAGACATAAGGTACAAGGGGGCTAACTTACTTGTAGTAAGAAAAGTAGACGAATCAAACAGGGATTCCACATTTGCAGAGTTACAGAAAGCAATTTACTCTTTATTTGGTACTCACGCTGATAGAGCTTGGAAGATTACTCAAAGCCCATTATCTATGGAGTCTTTAAAGACTGGTAATCGCATAATCTTTCGTGGCATGAAAGATGATAAACAAAGAGAAAAGGTAAAGTCAATCACTTTTAAGAATGGTAAATTAACTTGGATATGGATAGAAGAGGCTACTGAGCTTGCAGAAGCCGATGTTGATATCCTTGACGACCGTTTGAGAGGAGAGTTGGAAAACTCTAATCTGTATTATCAAATCACAATGACATTCAATCCCATCTCTGCAACTCACTGGATAAAGGCTAAGTATTTTGATGTTAAGCATCCAGATATTTTCACTAATTCATCTACTTATTTAGATAATCGCTTTATAGATGAGGCTTATCATCGAAGAATGATGATGAGAAAAGAACGAGATCCAGACGGTTATAGGATATACGGACTTGGAGAATGGGGAGAGGTTGGCGGAGTTATCCTCAACAATTGGGAAGTTAGGGAGATTAGTCAGGATATTGATGATTGGGAGTATCTTTCTATCGGACAAGACTTCGGATATAATCACGCCAATTGTTTATTGCTTTTAGCTTATAAAGATAAAGACATTTATATCTTAAGAGAGTTATATCTATTTGAAAAAACAACTGATGAAATAATCGGTTTAGCTGAAGGGAAATTCCCTAAAAACATTACGATGTATTGTGATTCGGCTGAAGCCGATAGAATTAAAATGTTCAAAAAGGCTGGTTATAGGGCTTTGGCAGTTAAAAAAGAAAAAGGTGGCCCTAATGTGTATATCAATAATCAGATTAACTGGCTGAAAGAAAGAAATATATATGTCCATCCATCGTGCGTTAACACTATAAAAGAGTTAGGGCAATGGAAATGGAAATTTGATGACAGGCGTTCTATTTACTTAGATGAACCTGTTAATTTTTTTGATGATGCTATTGCCGCACTAAGGTATGGTATCGAATCTTGGAGAAAGAGTAGGAGGGTAAGGTCTATGAGCAAAGATGCCTTAGGCTTATAAGATTATGTTTAGAACGATTAAAGACGAACTAAGTCCTAAAGAAATTCAGGAATATATTAAAAAACATTCTGCTTTGATTAGTAGATATAAAAAATTACAAGAGTATTATTTAGGCGAACACACTATCCTTAAAAACGGTGGTGCAAACAAAGACAAAGATAATAAACTTGTCAATCCATATCCGAAGTACATCACGGATTTTAACACGGGCTTTTTTATGGGACAGTCTGTGAAATATGTTGCTACAGCACAGGATGAGGACGAGGACGATAAGTTTTTGGAAGAGTATCAAAAAGTGTGCAATCGCAATAACGAAGCTAAGGAAAACTTAACACTGGCAAAAACTTGTTCAATAAAAGGCGAGGCCTATGAGCTTTTATGGGTAGATGATAAGGCTGAGGTTAGATTCAAGGCGATAGAACCTGACAATGCTTTTTTAATTTATGATATGTCAATTGAAGATAGGGTTAAGTTTGGAGTTAGATATTATTCTACAAAAGCAGATAATGTAACGACTATGTATGTATATCTTTATGATGATAAGGCTATGTATTTGTATACTGATGAGTCTAGCAGTGGAGTTTTGAAGCTTGAAGATGTAAAACCACATCCATTTGGGAGTGTTCCGTTAATACAATTCAAGAATAATAAAGAGCTACAGGGAGACTTTGAACAAGTCATATCATTGATTGATGCATATAACCGCGAACAATCAAATACTCTTAATGATATGGATCAATTCAGTGATGCGTATCTAGCTTTAACAAATTACGCAGCAACGGATGAAGAAGATATTGAAAACATGAAAAAGAAAAGAGTGCTGTTATTAGATTCCGACGGTGATGCCAAGTGGGTAACCAAGGATGTTAACGACACTTGGATTGAGAACTTTAAGTTGAGGATTAATAAAGACATTCACAAATTTAGTTTTACTCCCGATTTTGCAGATGAAAGTTTTGGCACAAACCTTCCAGGGATTTCGTTGAGACTAAAATTATTGACTGCTGAAGAATTGAGAAACACTAAAGAGATGTATTTCAGAGAATCTCTTTCTAAGCGTATGGATTTAATCGCTTCGTATTTGAATATTATCAACAACAGTGAAGTGGTTAGAAATCAAATTCAAATGCAATTTTCAGATAGTTTGCCACAAAATGTCCTTGAACTTACTCAAATCGTACAAAACTTAAGCAATGATGTATCAACAGAAACTAGATTGTCATTGTTGCCATTCATTGAGGATCCATCAAGCGAAATGGAAAAGAAAGAAAAAGAAGAGCAAGAAAAAAGCGAAGAGGATTACTCAAAGCTTGAAAGTTTGTTCAAATCAAATAAAGTAGCTGAAGAAGATGAAAAGTAAAGCGTATTGGGAAAAGAGGTCTGCTGAAGAGCTGATTGACTTACTGAAAAACTCAGACGAAGTTATAAAAGAGCTGAAGTTTGTATACGACAAATCCATATTTAACATCAACACGTCAATTGAAAAATTGTATGGCAAGTTTGCGAAGGACAACCAAGTTAGTATGAATGCTGCTATGAGGCTCATACAGGGTGATGAGTATAAACAATGGCGTATGAGTATGGAAGAATACCTTAAGCGAATTGAAGAGGGAGAAGAGCCACTACAATTAGAATTAAATGTACTTGCGATGCGAAGTAGGATTAATCGTCTTGAATGTTTACAAGCAGAGATAATCGCAAATGCTACTATATTGGCACAAGAACAAGAAAAAACTGCAACAAAGCATTTAACGAAAGCTTTTGAAAACAGCTATTATCGTACTATGTACGATTTCTACAAAGATAAAAACCTAAAAGCTTTGGAGCTTATGCAAAAACACGATGTAGCAATATCAAAAGAGGCCGTAAAAAAGATACTGGAGATTCCTTGGAGCGGATCAAACTATTCAAAGAGAATTTGGAAAAGACAATTCAACATAGCTAATAAGGTCAAAGAGCTAGTTGCAAGAAACATCATTGAAGGTAAAAGCGTTGAGTCGTTAACAAGGGAAGTAACCAAAGAGTTTGGCCAAGATTATAGAAATGCTTTGAAAACTCTTATTCACACTGAAACTGCTTTTGTTAAAGGCCAAGCAGATAAAGAAGTCTATACTAAGTTAGATATAAAAGAGTATGAGTTTGTAGCAACGCTGGATACAAAGACATCGGAAGTGTGTAGAAAGCTAGACGGAAAGCATTTCAAAGTAGACGAAGCAACACCAGGAAAGAATTATCCACCGATGCATCCGAGATGCCGAAGTCTGACAATTAGATATAAGCCAGAAAACTACGAAAAAAATACTAGGACTGCAAGGGATAAGGACGGAAACAATATAGAAGTGCCACTTGGAATGAAGTATGATGAATGGCACAAAAAGTATATAAAAAATTAAGCACACTAACACAAATAAATATTAGATGTGCTTTTTTAGTGCAATAATCGTGAATTAATCGTGTGATAAATTACACAAAACAACTAAATATCAACAAATTAATCGTGCGTTAATCGTGCGATTTTTTATTTGGAGTATTACTCAAGCGGTTAAGAGGGTTGTTTGCTAAACAACTAGGGCATTACTGCTGCGTAGGTTCGATTCCTACATGCTCCGCCACAGTCATGGACAAGACTTTAAAAGGTCTTATTTTATTGCTCAGAAAAGAGCGGAAAGGATGATAAAAGATGAAAGAAACTTCAAGGGAAGATTTTAACTTAAAGGGTCTAATTCCAATGAACCTACAGTTGTTTGCAGATGAAGAAAACACAGAACAACAAGAACCACAAGAAAGCGAACAACAAGAAAAAGTAACGTACACACAAGAAGAGTTTGATAAACAACTTCAATCAGAAGCAGACAAGAGAGTTACGGAAGCGCTTAAAACGGCTAAGGCAAAATGGGAATCCGACTACAAGGATAAGTTGAAAAAGGAAAAAGATGAAGCTGCTAGACTGGCGAAGATGAGTGCAGAAGACAGAGCGAAAGAGGAATTCGAAAAGCAAAAACAAGATTTTGAAACAGAAAGAAAGCAATTCGAACGCGATAGATTGGAGTTACAAGTTAAGAAAAACTTGAATGAACAAGGGCTAAATGAAAGTTTTTCAAGCTTTTTAATCGGTGAAGATGCTGATAGCTCACTTGCAAATATCAAATCTTTTAAAAGTGCATGGGACAAGGCTTTATCTGAAGCAGTAAAGGAAAAACTAAAGGGAGAGCCACCAAAGGCTAATCCTGGACAAAGCGAATCACAAGATGTGTTCGAAAGATTAAAAGAAAAATACAAATAAAAGGAGAAAAAATCAATGGCTATTAAGATTTATACAAGTCAATATGCAGGCTTATTTCAAGAAGTTTTTAAGAAAAAACAACATTTCTTAAGAACATTCGGCGGAAATGTACAAGCGAAAGACGGAATAACAGAAAACGAAACATTTTTAAAATTAAAAGTATCGGATACGGACGTAACAATCCAACAATACAACACTGGAGCAAATGTCGCATTTGGTACTGGTACATCAAATTCAAACAGATTCGGTGAAAGAAAAGAAATCAAATCTATTGATAAAACTGTACCTTACGAAGCTCCACTTGCAATTCACGAAGGAATTGACAGGTTTACTGTAAACGACAACGCTGAACAAGTTGTATCAGAAAGAAGTGCGCTACATGCTGAGGCTTGGACAGAAGAATTAAATAAGTTGATGAGTAAAGCATTGTCAGACAATGCATCAAAAACACTTACTGGAGATTTAACAGAAGATGGTATTTCTAAATTGTTCGCGGATGCACACAAAGAATTTATCAACAATCACGTATCAAGAGACATTCAATGGGTAGCTTACGTAAATTCAGACGTTTACAACTTATTAGTTGAACACAAGTTGATGACTACTGCTAAACACTCAGACACTAATATCGACAATGGTACTGTAAACAAATTCAAAGGTTTTGTAATTGAAGAATTAGCGGATAGCTACTTCCAAAAAGGAGAACAAGTAGTGTTTGCAGCCGATAACGTTGGTGTTGTTGGCGTTGGTATCGAAGTTTACAGAGTTGTGGATAGCTTAGACTTCGCAGGTGTTGCTATTCAAGCCGCTGCTAAATATGGTAAGTACATTCCTGAAAAGAACCAAAAGGCGATTTTAAAAGCAAAATTAAAAGCATCTACAGCTACCGCTTAGTAGGCGATGACTATGGATAAGAAAGAAAAAGCAAGGCTCTTACTAAGAGAAGAAGTGGCAAAGGCTGTAGATGATGAGCTATTAGACTTTAACTTTGATTTGATTGAGGCTGAAGTGCTTAATTACTGTAATCGAATTGATTTTCCAGTGGGCTTAATGCTTATTGTAATCAAGATGGTTGCAGAATACACACAAGCAAACTACTACAAAGAAAAACTTGCAAAAGATGAAGCAGAAGGGAAAGCAGGTAAGGTTTCAAGTATTCAAAGAGGAGATACAACTATATCCTACGGAGATAATGCAAAAGTAACTGAACTTGGATCACCTTCTGCATTGTCTGTAGATGAGTTTTTAAGTAACTACACTAATCGAATTATTAAATACAGGAAGATTAAGGCTCTATGAGTGATTATATTTTTGAAAATGAAGCGAACATATTGGCGCAGACATATTACCACACAGCAACAATTTATAGGAATGTTCCGACAATGGTACACGGATTTGATGACTACGAATTGCAAGCAGTGTATAAAGACATAAAGTGCGCTATAAGCTTCACTCAAGGTTCAACTCAAGGATTGACTGATACGACACAACCTGTCGAGTACTTGGCAAAACTATTCACGTATCCTGATGTTGTAACAAAGACTGGAGATATCGTGAAAGCCGATGTACTTGGCAGAAAATATGAGTTTTTGTGTGGTAAAGCTATTGTGTATCAATCACACGCTGAAGTTCCTTTGATTGTAAAGGAAGATGCTTAATGGAATTTAAAATTGATGGACTTGATGAGGAACTTTTGAAAGTCAAAGGGTTTACTAAAGCATTAGACAAAGAGATAGTTGAAGAACTTAACGATGCAGGAATAGATTGGTGGGACGATTTAAAGGTCAACATTCATAAAGTAAGCGGAGAATTGGCAAGGTCAACTACTTTTAATGAAGCAAAAAAGAAAGGCAACACATTCACTGTCGGAGTATCCAACAACTTGGAATACGCTGAGCATTATGAATATGGACATAGGCAAGAGCCAGGACGCTTTGTTCCAGGACTTGGAAAAAGACTCAAAAAATCATTCGTTAAAGGTCAATGCACTTTTAGAAAGGCAAAGATAAAGCATAAGAAGATTATCTTAGAAAGAGTTAAAGCAAGAGTTAAAAAAGTTGAGGGGGATTTTAGTGATTAAAGTTATAGATATGCTTACGGAAATCAACAGAGTTGTAAGAGTTGGATTTCCGAATGCAAAAAGAGTGTATTTAGAGAGAATTAAAGCATTAGAGACTCCCTCTCTAAGTATTGAGATAGTAAACATATCACATGATTTATTTAATCAATATATCAGTGTGAAAACTGTAGCGTTAGACATTATATACTTTTCTAGTTCAAACTTAGTTTATGAAGCGCTTGAAGCAAAAGAAAAGCTTGAAGCACTGTTTTGTCACAACTTAAAAATAAGGGATAGATATCCACGTGTTACTGAGATTGAGACAACGTTAGTTGATCAAGATTTGCACTTTAATATCACATATGAGTTTTATGATGCAACTGAAAACTACTATGTAGGAGCTAATAAGAACATTATAAAATACGATATTAACAAAACAAGTAACAACAATATATATCTGGAAAATGAGGTTGCAGACGAGGACAAGGTTCAAGAAAATCTTAAAACTGAAGATAAAAAATCAGAGGATAAAAAACCGGATAAACAAACGGAAGAACCAAAACAAGACATATTCGATGAAGTGCTAGAAAACAACACTGTTTATGTCAAAAATTTATGTCTAACATATGAATTAAAATAGGAGGATAACACATGCCTACAATAGGAATGCCTAAAATTCAGATTGAATTTAGGTCACAAGGTTTGAGCGCAATTCAACGTAGTGAACGAGGAATTGTGCTTTTACTTTTAAAAGATGATGCAAAAGTTAAAAAAGAAAACTTAGAAAAATGTAGCTTGATGTACACTAACTTGGCAGACGTTAAAGAAGATGCTGTATCAAAAGAAAATATGAAATACATCAAGTTAGCGTTTGAATCAGCACCTAATAAGCTTTTAGTTGAGTTATACGGCGCTGATAGGGATTTGCCAACTTGTTTGAATGATATCAAACAAGTGAAGTTCAATTATTATTGTGCGCCAAACGCAAGTAAAGAAGATACCGCAAAAATATTGAGTTGGCACAAAAATAGAGTGAAAAATGACGACAAGACAATTAAGTTTGTGGCATTCAACGAAGAAGCGGACAACGAAACGGTTATCAACTTCACTACAAGTAGCGTAATTTACGATGATGAAAAGTATTCTGGACTAGAATTTACTTCTCACATCGCATCAGCATTGGCAGCACTTCCACTTAGTCGTTCATTCACTTATTACGTATTTAATAAGATGAGCTATGCGACTATGGACAATGCAGAAGATGAAGATGCAGCAGTAAACGCAGGTAAGCTTTTTATTACGTTTGATGGCGAAAAATACAAGATTGCTAGAGGTGTCAACTCATTAACTACGTATGTGGCTGATAAGGGAGAAGATTTCAGCAAAATTAGAGTTATGGAAGCTATGCACTTGATAAAAGACGATATAAGAGATACTTTTGATAATTACTACGTTGGTAAAATTCTCAACGACTATCAAAACAAGCAACAATTTATCGCTATGATTAATCAAGTATACTTCAAAGAACTTGAAGGAGAGATTTTAGACAGCAAGGGTAACTCTCACGTTGATATTGACATGGCTCAAAACAGAATGTACGCAGTTACAAGAGGAGCAGATGTCGATAAGATGAAAGAAATGGACATTAAGACATATAACACTGGTTCAAATGTATTCTTAGCTGGAAAAGTATCTCTATTAGATGCGATGGAAGATTTGAAGATTATATTCAAAAACGCGTAGGGAGGATATAGATGATTAGAGGATATCAAGTAGTAGCAGGTGCTTGGGGTACTTTACACTGGAACGGTCGTGCAGTGCTTGAGGTAGCCGAAGTCAATGCAGAAATCGAAATGCAAAGAGCAGATATACAAATAAACATAGCCGTTGATAGCAAAATGACTGGTCTAAAAGGTAGCGGAACATTAAAGTGTAAGCACGTGTATACAAGTGCATATAATGACATGCTAGAAGCATATAAACAAGGTTTAGATGTCAGACATACACTATCAATCGCTATAAGTGATCCAGATGCAACTGGTGGCCAACGTGAAAGACTAAACATCGGCAACGTGTGGTTTAATAAAGCAGGATTAGCTGGATTTAATGTGTCTGAAGTCGTTGAAAGAGAGTTAGAATTTGGATTCACTCCAACAGATGCAATGTATCAAGAAATGATTGGATAGGAGAGATAATATGCAGAATGCTTTGCTTAATGCAAAAACTCTTTTAGAAAAAAGAGATCTCATTGAAAAGAAAAAAAACAGAAAGATAAACATTGAAGTTAAAGATATAGGAACATTTAGGTTCAGAATACCTACAACTTTGGATATTATTGATGCTAAGGCTTTTGAAAATGGGGAAAGAGATGAGCAGTATATGATATACACTTGCTGCGAATCTCCACAACTTAACGATGAGGAATTACTCAAAGGATTTAATTGTGAAGATGACCCATATTCATTAGTTGATAAGATATTTCTTCCAGGGGAAGTTACTTCAATTGCAGGTGAACTAATCCAAGAATCAGGATATAAGGAAGAATATGTAAAGGTAGTAGATGATATAAAAAACTAATACTAAAAGGGGACGACGATATGACAGTTGTCTCCTTTTTGATTAACAAAGGTCACGATTTTGATTACATATTTTCACTGAATGAATACGAAAAAATGATAATTAAAGCCGTGATTGATGCAAATTACGAAATGGAGAGAAGAAAATGGGAATAATATCGCAAATCAGTCTTATTGATAATTACACTTCTACTTCGAAAAAGGTGGAAGGTTCTATTTCTTCTATGACTTCAAAGTTTAAGGTGCTAGAAAGAGCGACAAAGAAATCTACTAGTGCGATAAAATCAGGATTAGACAAACTCACAAACAAAAGATACGAAATCAAATTAAAAGATATCAACAATAAAAAAATAAGGCAAGATATCGGAAAAGTATCTCACAAATTGAAAAAGCTATCAAAAGGTGGAGTAGACTTAAAAGTCACGACTAAAAACTCAGTATCCAGGATACAGACTCTAAAGGATAAGATAAAAGGAGTTAAGGGTAAAACTGCTGATATTAAGACTAAAGTGAGTGGGTTTGCAAGTGCTTTGAAAAATTTCAGGCAAGTCAAAAAAGAGCTGAAAGTTATGAAAAGTCCTTTGAAGATAAAGATGTCGTTTCCGATGTTTAAGAAGATTAAACAACAGTTGAAAGATATCGGAAAATCGATGTTGAAGTTGTCGGCGAAAGGTACTATGAAGCTTTTTAAAGGCGTAGGAATTGGTGCTGCTGCCCTTGGTATGGCTGCACTTCCAGCCGGAAAAAAGCTATTTGACCAAGGTTCAGAACTTGAAGGGCAACAAATCTCAATGAAACACTTCTTGGGTGGAGATGAAAAGAAGTCTCAATCGTACATGAAAGCTTTGAGAAAAGAAGCTAACTTAACTCCTTTTTCATCTACCGAGGTAGTTGGAGCAGGTACAAGAGCAATCCAAATCGCAGGTGGAGACACTAAAAAAGGGATGCAGTTTGTAAAGTTAGCCGAAGACATGGCAGCGCTTAACCCTGGGAAGACCATATCGGATGCAATGGAAGCATTGGCAGATGCTGATATGGGAGAAATGGAAAGACTGAAAGAGTTCGGGTTCAAAGGCTCAAAAGAAGAATTTGACAAAGCAGGCGGAAACCTCTTCAAGATGAAAGATACTAGAGGTAAAACACTTCAAGGTATGTACAAAGGTGGGGCAGAAAAGCTATCAAAATCTGGAGCTGGTAAAGTGTCTACAATCAAGGGTAACCTTGAAAGTGGACTACAAGATGCAGGTAAAAAGATGCTTGATAAGATGGCTCCGTTTCTTGAAAAGCTGATTCCATTATCTGAAACTATCGGAACAAAAATTCCTGAAATATTTGACACAATTGTTGCTAAGGTTCAGCCGTTGGTTGAGCCAATCAAGGGGATAATTGACGGAGTAAAACAAGCAGTTGAACCAATGTTACCAACGTTAAGTGACTTAGGAAATGCTATTATACCGTTGTTGGCAAGCGTGTTTAACTACATCGGGGAAGTAATAAAAACATACGTTGTTCCCGCATTTCATGTAGTAAACGCTGGAATTCAAACACTTATTATTCCAGCAATCAATTTTGTTAAAGATATAATTGATGGAACTGTGATTCCTGTGCTTCAAGCAACTGCTGACTTTATCAATACGTTAGTGATCCCTGCATTCGATCTGATCCATTCCACGATACACGGAGTTGTGGTGTCTGCGTTTCAGTGGTTAGCAGATAGGGTTAACTGGTTGGGTGACGCTATCAAAGGTGCTATTGACAAAATAAAAAGTATTGGTACTGGCATTAAAGATGGAATTACTAGTATGTGGGATAAACTTAGTGGTGGCGGTAAAAAAGGACACGCAACAGGTACTAACTACTTCGAAGGTGGTTTAACTACTATCAATGAGCGTGGAGAAGAGCTAATTGATCTAAACCGTGGGGCTAGGATATATCCTGAAGGCAAAACAACTAAACTAATCAAAGAAGACATAAAGAATAGCAATATTAGACGTAGTGAAAAACACGTGAATTACTCTCCAACAATCAACATTTACACTAACAAGGACGATGGAAAAGACATCGCCAAGGAAGTGGATAAAGCTCTAAGAAGATTGGCGGTGAATGTATAATGCAACAAGCTATATTGAGTTTTAAAAATAGAGCAGAGGTGCTGGAGTTGCCAGTGCCTTTGCAAGAATGGTCACTTGACAGTCCTCAAAATACGTATACTTTTAATACGTTAGAGACTGGAGATATTCTTGCGTTAGGTGCTGAGCAGTTGAAGTCAATCACAATAACAAGCTTTTTCCCATCTCAAAAATATTCTTTTTTATACACTAAGAATATAAAAGATCCTTGGGAATGTGTAAATATGATTAATAGGTGGAAGAATAGTAAAGAGCCGATACGTCTAACTATTGTTGGTACTAATATCAATTTTAATATGGGGATATCGAAGTTCTCATATGACAAGATGGACGGTACTAAAGACGTTGGATTTACACTTGAATTGCTAGAATATCCTAACTTGAATGTACAAAGATACAAGGACGGAACACAAAAGTATTCTGAAAAAAGCAAACTAAAACCAAGGGCTAACACAACTAAGAATCAAGGCAGATCACATATGGTTAAAAAAGGCGATACTATGTGGGATATGGCTGAAAAGTATCTTGGAAACGGCAGACGATGGAGAGAGATTGCAAAGGCAAACGGAATGAAAAGTGGATGGGATTTAAGGGTTGGCAAATCAATCAAAATCCCTAAAAAGTAGGTGAATATGAGTAACAAACATAAATACAAAATTATATTAACTACTGCAAGTGGTGTCAGTTATGACATCACTATTATTTCGTCTGAAATCAGAATAAGTGGAGCAGAGAAACAATGCTCAAGAGTGCTTGATTTCAAAACTTTAAAGCCTAGAGTTAATAAAACACTCCCAGGGATCAACGTAAACTTGGGGGACACGATAACTGTTATGGAAGATAGCAAAAAGGTATTTGTTGGAGTTGTGTGGGATAAAGAAGTTCAAAACAACTCAATAGACGTTGATTTGACTTGCTATGACAAGTCTATTTATCTGAACAAATCCGAATCAAAAACACAAGTATACACTAATAAAACAGCAGATGCTATCGGTAAAGCCATATGTTCAGAGTTAGGGCTAAAAACTGGGAAGTTTGCTAAAGGTAGCAAGGTAACTGTAAATGGCAGGAATATGAAAGCATATGACATCATAATGGCTGCGTATTCTAAAACAAGCGAGATGAACAAAAAACAATACAAACTTACTACAGTTGGTGAGGAAGTTGTCGTTTTTGAGAGTGGAGAAAAGCACAATGTTGTAATCGAAGAGTTGAAGAATGACGATGTAGGAAAGCTTATATCACTAAGCTACAAGGCAAGTCTTGATGATGTTATCAACAAAGTTGAAGAAATTGATGAGACTAACAAGGACAAGAAAAAGACGAAAGCAGAGGACAAAGAAAGTCAAAAGTTATACGGACTTGTTCAGAAAGTTGTTAGAAATCAAAAAGTAAACATCAACTCAGTGATGAGCAAAGCAAAGATTGAAGCAGATGTTGAAGTTATGGGCGACTGGGATATGATAACTGGTAAGAAAATCAAGCTAAAAGCTAAAGACTTATCGGGAGAGTTCTACATTACGAAAGACGAACACGAGTACAAAGATGGTGTGCATACTGTAAAGATGACCTTGTCTAATGAATATGAGATGGATAAGAAAGACGATGAGAAAGGCAAGTCAGAGGGCAAATCCAAAGGCAGAAGAAAAACTGTTGGATCAAAAAGTTCAAACGCAGCCCTCAATTATGCAAAGTCTAAAATTGGTATGAGATACTCGCAAGGAAGACGTGATCAAGAAGGATATTACGACTGTAGTTCACTTGTCAAACGTTCGTATCAATCATTAGGACTGCTTCCGACGAAAAACTATGACCTTACTACGAGGACTATTGCTAAAGACAGTCATTTTGTTCAAATAAATAAATCTGAATTAAGGCCAGGCGATGTTGCTTGGGTGTCAGGACATATGGCACTGTATGCCGGAAATGGAAAGACTGTTGAAGCGATGAATCCATCTATGGGGGTAAGACAAGGTAATTTAGGAAGTAGATTCACTAGGTTCTATCGTGTGAAAGGAAGTTAATATGGAGAATTTATTAAAGGGTCAAAAGTATTTAATGAATGACAATCCTCAACTAGAAATCGGCGAAGTGGTGAGTCTGAGTCCGTTTGTAATTGAAATCAATGGAATGAAGTACAGTAGTACAGATTTTACGATATATGTGCCGTGTGCTGATATTTGTAGGTTGTTGGATATAGACTTTGAACCACAGGACTACATGAGGATATTCAAGGTTGGAGACATGGTGAGTGTCACTGATAGAAAAGATAGCTTGATTGTGCATAATAGGTTGGTGATAGCATGAGTGTACTTCCAAAGAGTTTAGAATTTGATTTTGAGTTTGATAATACAGACATTGAAGAAGACGAATTTGATGAGTATTACGAGTACGCTTATGATTTTATGAATAATGAGTTTTTGTTAGATGACAATGGCAAGCAGTATTATGTAACTGGAAATGAAGCTGTAAAAATATGGATATATAAGATGATACTGACTAAAAGATTCGTATACAGTGCTTATGATGATGATTTTGGCACTGAAATATACGATCTTATCGGTGAAGTTATTAGTTCTCAATTTAAGAAAGAAGAATTGAAAAGACTGATAATCGAATCAATTATAATCCATCCTTGCATCGTTGAAATTGTCAGTGTTGAGATAGAAACTAGAAAAAGCGTAATCGAGGTTGAAGTCGAATATAAGACTAAATTTGATGATGAGATTGAGGAGGTTGTATGCGAATTGAGGATAGACTAATTACATCCGAGGAAATAATCGCAAGAATGAAAGCAGACTTGAAGAATCCTCCGAACAAAATCGAAGGGTCGTTTGCTTGCGATAATATTCAAGCAGTAGGAAAAGAAATCGCAAAATACTATTCTTTTGTGGAGTATTTGAACGATATGCACTTCGTGGAGACTGCTGAGGGCGAATATCTGGACAAGAAGGCTAAAGAGGTTGGTATTGAACGTAAAGGTGCGACGTATGCGACTGGTGTTGCAACATTTTACGGCAAACTTGGAACTGTAATCAATTATGGTACTGTGATTACTGCCAACGGAGTAGACTTCAAGACTACAGAAATGGCGACTATAACAAAAGATTCAGTTGTTATTCCTGTAAAGTCTTTGAACACTGGAGTTAACGTAAATGTCGGCAAAACTGACAATGTGGATTTCAAGATTGACGGAGTTACGCGCGTAGTGTTCGGTGGTGCTAGTGGCGGTAGCGAAATAGAAGATGATGAACACTTAAGAGAAAGGACACTTCTACGAATGCGCTATCCTGGAAGTTCGGGAAACAAATACCATTACATGCATTGGGCGATGGAGGTCGAAGGTGTCGGCAGAGTTAAGGTATTTCCACTATGGAAGGGTAACGGTACTGTAAAGGTGTCAATCTTAGATAGCAACAACGATATAGCAACTAAAGAGCTGATTGACAAGGTAAAAGAGCATATCGACGGTAATGGAAATGACACGGGAGAAGCGTTAGCACCAATCGGAGCGTACTTGACTGTGTCTACTGCGAAAGCAAAGGTAATCAACATAAAAGCAAAGATAAATTTGCTAAAAGATTACGAACTAAGCGGAATTGTGGAAGCTTTTAAAGCGAATATGAAGAAGTATTTGAGCGATATCGCGTACAAGGACACTAAGCTAACAGTTGCAAGGGCTATCGATATTTTGTGGAACATTGAAGGTGTTGAGGAGATTGTAAGTTTGAATATCAACGACACATCGGACAACATTATGGTCAAGGATGAGGAAATTCTGAAGCTTGGTGAGGTGGTTATCTCATGATAGAAACTAGGTTTTCACGAAGGTTGCCGAAGTATCTTAATCAAATATCGGACATGAACGATTTGTTCATTGCTGAGGATAAAGAGTTTGATAGGATTGACAACAGATTAGGTGATTTCGAAAACGCACTTTTTGTGAGTGGATTGAAGTTTTTAAAAAATCCTGAGCCGATTTTGAGAAGGTTAGAGGATCAATACGGACTTCCACATAATCTGAGTGTTGAGAAAAGAATACAGAGGATAATCACAAAGATGAATGGCACGAAGGTGTGCAATATCAAGACGATAATTGACTTGTGCGATAGCTACGGATTTTATGCGAGATTTGTTCCTGAGTATGAAAAATATAACTTCATACTCAAAGTTTTTAATAACTTGCTAGATAGACACGTTATAAGCGACATCGAAGAAATCAAGCCTGCGCATCTTAACTTTTTGATTCATACTGTATTCACTTCATCTCTTGATTTAATCACGAAATACGCGGATTTATCGTATGACTACATTTTATGTGGCGAGAGGAAATGCGCGACAGTTTACAGAGATAGATACGTCGGTGAAAATGTTGAGGTGGTTATCGGTGTTAATACAGCAGAAAATACAAGCGATTACGAATACGTCGTTCCGTCTGCTGGCACTAGAATGTGTGGCGAAAGCACGGATATTGTATTCCAACAAGACTTGACAAGCGACGATGTATACGAATTTACGGAGGATGATTGATGATAGCGAAAGAATTCATAAATGAATTAACAGAGTATATCAAAAATAGGATAAAAAAAGCAGCAGTAACGCTGGACGGGAAGGATACAGAGGTCAACATATTAAGAATTGACTGTGAAGAAAATGTACTGAAAGTTTACGTCAATATGGGAAATGGCAAGGGAGAAATCACTGATATCAAGCTATTAGGCGAGGATAACAAGGTGATAATCTCAAAACCAAGGGATATTACGAAGAATAACACGTTCGGTGTTGTATGTACTTTTTATGTAAGGATACAAGAGATAGAAGATATCAAACCAAATACGATATTTGATATTGAAGGAGTTAGAGAATGAGAAGTTTTAACTTAAATGATTACTACACGAAAAAAGAAGAGGAATTACTCAAAGGATACGACGAATACGAGTATGATTTAATCAAGTGGAAAGATCATATACCCGAATTTGGCGATACGAAAAAAGAGATAATACTCAAGAAAGACAAAGACGGACACGAAATCGTAAAGCACGAAAGATTTGACGGCAATGTATTCCAAGAGGGTACAGCAGTAAACGCAGAAAACCTTGGATACATGGACTACGGAATATTTATGATGCACGGAAAGCTAAAAGAGTTGTACGAAAAAATGACGGCGATGCAATTACAAATGGCTACAATGCTACGTCAAAACCAAAACAATATGGCACACAATATGTTCTACGCAAATGCTAAAAACATCGGCACTGACATTGTGATTGTTGAAGGATACTACGATGAAGTTAACGCGAGAGGAGTTGTATAATGTATAGTTGGAAAAAATTAAAAGCGATACCTAATTCCAGAGCTAGAAATAAGTGGATCAACATTAAGTATATTGTGCAGTTGGAAGATTTTTTAAAGCAAGAAGATTTATCCAGGTTTTTCATTACTTATGATTATGGATATAACTACCAAAAAGATGATGTTATAGACCACTATTTCAATCCTCGTGATTATGGAAGTTTAAAAGGGAAATATGAATGTTTAAGAGTTGATTATAGATCTTACAGTGATGGTGGAGGATACGCTTTTAGATACTTAGATAAAGCGCATAACAAAGAGATATGGGCGAGAGAATCTGGGTATGAAAATAAAAACGGAGTACAATATGGACTTGAATTAAAGTTCGATTCAATAGCGGATTATAGCGTATTTATAAACTTGGCTAGTTTAAGTGGAACAGTAGAAGACTATTATGGCTATGATTTTGTATTCGGCGATGGTCCATATAGCAAAGAATTCCGTGTAACCTCTTCCAATCCTTATGCGTACCCTGATAAAGGAATGAAAAATGGATATTTGTACATTAAAGAGTGTCCAGGAAATACTGCTCCAGTGTTGGATAGTTATATCAATTTGAGTAAAAACAAATTAAATGGATACTCTGACAGCGTGAACATTTCCTGGAGGAGTGCGGCAGATACAGAAAATAACCTTGAAGGATACAGACTATATGTAACTAAGAAATCATACTACAGCAGTGGAAATCCTGAGTTGATTTATACTGGAAGCAGCACAAGCTATACTTATAGGGTAAGCGGTGTTACAAGTCCGTATGATTTGCAATTCTCAGTAGAGGCATTTGACAGCGAGGGCGAAAAATCAGACAGAATACAAAGTTCTACTGTAAGCGTGTTCGTGCCAAGCGCTCCAAGGATAAGCGGAAATGACGCAGACCTGGGTACAAAGAACAATTCATTTGATATTTCATACATTGTGGAAGATGACGATGATGACGATAGCATATCAGTAACAATAAAAGTTGATGACAATGTTGTTGAAACTGAGAGCGCAGTATCAACTGGATTTAAAAAGATATTTACTGTGGATACTAAAGCATTGTCGTTTGCAAAACACACTGTAACAATAATAGCGAAAGACAAGTATGGTGGAACTGACACAAGAACTTACACGTTCACAAAATCCAACAAAGCACCAACGATCAGTGGGTATGATACAAACCTTGGAGAAAAGCGTTCGGCTTTTAGTGTTAAATACACGATACATGATGATGACAACGACAGCGTAACTGTAGTTGAAAAATTAAACGGAAGTATTAGACGTACATTATCAAACGTACAAAAAGACGTTGAAATAAGCATAAACATTTCAGAAAGTGATATCAAGAGTTTAACTGTTGGCGATAAAAACACTATCGAAATCATAGCGAGCGATAGTCGTGGAGCTACTGCTTTTAGAAGATACTACTTCACAAGAAACAACTTAGCACCTACGATTAGCGGAAACGACAGGGATATGGGAGTTGTCAATGATAAGTTCGAATATGTATTCTCAATCAGTGACGTTGAAAAAGACACGATATATTACTCCACATACTTGGATAACAAGCTTTTGAGTAAGCAAGTTGAAGCAGTTGACGGCAAAAGATATGTCACTGTAATTGAAGGAATGGATATGATTAAGCTTGAACCAGGAAAGCACACTTTTAAGATTGTAGCAGTGGATGCTCAAGGTTCAAAAAGCGAAAGAATAATAACATTCTCAAGAGATGTACAAACACTAATTATGATGTTGAAAGAGCCGTTTGCAACGGATGTACAAAGTAAAAAGGTGCTTGTTGCCCCTGGTTGGGATGTTGCCAAAGGTGCAGAATGTAGAGTAGAAGTGTGTAACAACGGATTTGACACAAATCCAACTTGGGAAGATGCTACTGCGATGACTGAACTCAACAAAGCTTATGTTTTCCAAAACGACAGAAAAACTGCTACGAAGTGGGGCGTAAATATCAGACTTATGATAGAAAGAAAGGCTGCGAAAACAAACAGCTACATCACTGGAATCGGAGGTGCTTTTGAATAATGATTTTATTTAATCCAAAAAATGTTAGTGAAATTCAAAAAGAAAATGAGTTGAAACAGTTCGACAAAGCGGATGAAAAGTACGCTTATGTGTTGAAGGTATTGGAAGATATCAAGTATGAAAATCAAAGCGTATCGGCTGAGATGAGTGTGCTAGTGAGTGATGCTGTTATGGAAACTCAAAAAGCAATTGCTGAGTTAATGATGATGTTACCAGGAACGGGAGGAATGGATAATAATGCTTAAGTTGGATAAGAATAGCGCGTTGGTTAGAGTGTGGGTTAATCTGATAATTCAAGGAGAAAAAAGAATTGAGGATTGTCCTACATTTTTTAATTTGAGAAATGCAGTAGAAGAAGTATTGAAAGAAGAAGAAAAGGGGGATAAATAATGTTTAAACTAAATAAGAATAGCGCTTTGGTAAAAGTCTGGGTATCGTTGATAATGGCAGGAACTTACACACTTCAACAATGTCCGACTTTTTTTAATTTGAGAAATTCAGTTGAAGAAGTGCTAAAAGAGTTAATGGAAGAACCAAAAGAAACACACGAAGAGCCTACTTTATAGGCTCTTTTTCTTAGGTGATAAAAATGAGCATTATTAAATTAGGACGATATCTTTTTGAAAGAGAAACTAAGGACAAGCTACTTGAAAAGGATGCTGTACTTCTTAAAGGTGAAATGGCTATAGAAACAGATACGATGCTTGCTAAAGTTGGAGATGGAGTGCGTACTTATAGCCAACTTCCTTATGCGTTCCGTGGAGAAAAGGGCGAAAAAGGAGACCAAGGAATTCAAGGTATTCAAGGTAAAACAGGCGCTACTGGACCTCAAGGAAAGCAAGGGATACAAGGTAATCCTGGACCTCAAGGAGAGCCTGGACCTAAAGGGGACAGAGGACTTAAAGGAGACAAGGGAGATATCGGAAAAACTGGTGCAAAAGGAGAAAAAGGAGATCCTGGTACTGGGATAAAAGTGTTAGGTATTAAAAATAGCGCTGATGAACTTCCAAAGACGGCAGCAGATGGCGATTGCTACTTCGTAAGCGGCCATTTGCATGTATATGTTTCCAATAAATGGACGGATTTGGGAAATGTCAAGGGAGAAAAAGGAGACAAAGGAGAACCTGGAGCTGATGGCGCACGTGGCGAGCGTGGGCTTAAAGGTGACAAAGGAGACCAGGGAGAAGCTGGGCCAACTGGACCACAAGGACTTCCAGGGAAAACTGGACCAATTGGACCACAAGGACCTCCAGGAGAAAGAGGATACATTGGACCTAAAGGAGAACCTGGACCACAAGGACCAAAAGGAGATCGTGGACTTCAAGGCGCTCAAGGATTCAAGGGCGACAAAGGTGAGCCTGGAGAACGAGGACCGAGAGGATATACTGGAGCCAAAGGGGACAAGGGTGACTGCGTGGAATTGACTGTTAAGTTTGACGGCTCGATGGAACAAGTTGCTAAAGATTGTGCAAGCGTATCAAGTGATGTGAATACGCTCAAAAAGGATGTACAAACACTGGGAACGTACAAAGATAAACTAGATGGTTTAAGCGATTTTGGCGGTAGAAATTTGATTAGAAACTCAGATAAAATCACTGATTGGACTAAATATGATGGTGGCAATCACTTAATCATAGATGAATTTATGGAAGAATTTCGTATTCAAGGTCAAAGAATAAAGTCAGACGCCGCGAATGCAACGGACTTTATAAAATCGTATGTTAATTTTGATTGTGAAAATTTAGTGCCAGGGAAGACTTATACGTTTTCAATATATGTGAAAAATAATCGTGATGTGCCAGCACACTTGAGAATACAAGGTTTTGATTGGAATTTTGCATATGAATTACAAGCCAAAGAATATAAAAGATTTGTTGTAACTGGTAAAAGAGAGAAAGTAGACGGATATTGGCTTAAAAGGTTTCAACTTCAACTGAGAAGTGCAGACAAAAGTCAATTTGTTGATATGACTGTATCACGTCCTCAATTAGAGATAGGCAGTATCGCAACAGACTGGACACCAAATCCCGAGGATTTAATTAGTAGTGATGTTGTTAAGAATATAGCTGTAATTCAAAGCGGAACAAGTACAGATAATATCGCTCCAGGAACTTTGATATTTGAGGTGTAGCATGAAGAAGATAACATTTGATGAAAAAACTGTAAAGAACGTGTATTTCAAGGACGAAAAAGGAGTTATACACAAGGTAGTTAACATTTATGTCAAAAAATAGCAACAAAGGAGTTAGATGATGGATGATATAAACGAAAAAGTTGGAAGGCTAGAAACTATAGTAGAGGGTCATAGCGGCGACATAAAAGATATTAATTGCAAGATTAAAGATATGGAAAGTGATTATGATTCCATAGATAGGAGACTTATTATAGTTGAGCAGAACATTTCAAGTATTAATGCTAATACTACAGAAATCAAGATTGATGTAAAAGATTTGGCAAGGAAAAGAGAAGAAGACCATTACATCAAGCCAATTCAAAAAACGGAATCATACAAGGATAAGGTAATAGCAGCGACAATTACAGGTGTTGTAGCTTTTATTATAGGTATGATTTTACCTAGGATATTTGGTTAAGGAGGATTATATGAAGCTTGTAGGTGTGGATGTATCAAAGTATAACGGATATCCAGATTGGAAAAAAGCTAAGCAAAATGGCGTGCAATTTGCGATTTTACGTCTTGGCAGCGGTTACAATGGAGGATATGTCGATAAAACATTTGAATACAACTACAGAGAATGTAAGAAAGCTGGTATTGGTGTCGGAGTGTATGTTGCAAGCTATTTGAACATCAGTTCCGAAATTGATATGACACTAAAGGCACTAAAGGGCAAACAACTTGAATATCCTGTATACTTTGACATTGAGGATTTTAGTCTTAGTGGACGTAGCTACACAAACTCACAACTAACAAATTACGCTGTGAGATACTGTTCAGAGGTTGAGCGTGCAGGGTATTACGTTGGTATTTACAGTAACAAAGCATTCCTTGATAGTAGGTTATACTGGGAGAGTATCAAGAAGTACGACATTTGGATAGCTCACTGGAATAAGGGTGTTAATTACGCTGGCAAATATGGAATGCATCAATACACAAATAAAGGTCAATGGTGTGGCATACCATCGACTGGAGAGGGCGGTGTTGATAGTAACTGGTGTTTTGTGGATTATCCAGGACTGATGAAGAAGTTAGGACTTAATGGTTATAAAAAACCGAAAGCAGAAGTGAAAGGACTTACGAAGATGGAAGAAGAAAAACTGTTGGACGAGATCAAGCAGACTGTGGTTACTTATGAAGATAGGGATTACGAACTAGCTGTGAAGATTGCTAAACAGCACAAGGCTATATTGGTTCCGGCGGAGCTTAATTTGGATTTCGGACGAATGAAGAGATCAAAAGATACGATAATTGGAATTGGAAATTCTACAGGTAAAATTAGTGGAAAAGATTACGGCATTACTGGATACTGTGATTATTTAGTATCTAGTGATAAAGTGGATGAGTTTTTGAAAGATAGAAGTAAGTTTCTAAGGAGGAAATAGATGAAGTTAAAAAATGAAACGTATGATGTGCTTAAATGGATTGCTATTATCTTTTTGCCTGCTTTGACTACCCTTGTAGGTGGTATTGGCGGTAAATTAGGATACGAGCATATTGATTTAGTTGTGTATTGTATGGCTGCTGTGGATACATTTTTAGGTACTATATTAGGCATAAGTACAATCAATTATAATAAAGAAAAGTAAAAGTTGAGTAAAGTTGAGTAAAGTTGAGTAATCACTTTTAGTGATGGTATGTACTAAAAAAATTAGCTGTTCGATATGATAAAGATGTCGGATATGCTTTTGTTGGAATGTTGAAAAAAGAAAATAAAATCGTGAAAAAATTTATAGTATTAATTAAAATCAAATTTTGTAACTTGTTTTTACTACACAGGGTAGGCTTTTATGTCTACCCTAATTTTTGCAACATAATTGACAAAGCAAGTAGTAAGTGATATTATAAAGTTGCAGATAGAAATATGCTGTATACTTGTGTAACTGAATTAACGTTTAAGCGATATGTAATATCGTCAGTCACAAGGCCGTCGAAAGGCGGTTATTTTTTTATGGAGAAATTTTAGAGTGGATTTATACATATATACTGATGAATCAGGTGTTTTTGATTATGTACATAATAATGTTTTTGTCTTTGGTGGAGTAGTTTTATTTTCCAAAGAAGAAAATGAAAGAGAAAATAGAAAATACATTAATGTTGAAAATAAATTAAGATTGAATACTAATTGTTTAGGAGAGTTAAAAGCTTGCAAAATTTCTAATAAAGAAAAAGGTAAAATATTTAGGTCTTTAAACAATGTGTCGAAATTTGGAGTTATTGTAGATCAATCAAAAATACATAAGAGAATTTTTGACGACAAGAAATCAAAACAACGATATTTAGACTACGCATATAAAATAATGATAAAAAAGATTTTAGTTAATTTATGTAAAAACGGAAAAATAAAGTTAGAAGAAATTAGAAGAATAAATATTTATTGTGATGAACACACTACAGCAACAAATGGAAAATATGAACTTAGAGAAGGATTAATTCAAGAGCTAAAAACAGGAACTTTTAACTATAATTTTGGTTGTTTTTATCCGCCGATATGCAAAGGATTAAAAAGTTTAAATTTAAATTTTTATGATTCTAAAAATAAAGCATTGATAAGGGCAGCAGATATAGTCGCTAATAAAATATATTATAGTGCTGTAAAAAATGACTACTCTAAAATTGAAGACAAAATAAATTTAATAATGTTACCTTAATTTTTAATAAGACAAATAATCTTAGGAAATATATTTTTTGGTGGGGGATAATACCCCACCATTTTTTATGTGTAAATTAAATTATTAAACGAAAAACAACTTCATCAGACGAAATATACAAAGAGTTTTTGATAATAGTAGTATAATCCCATGGCTAAAGTTTAAAAAGCTTGTAAAATGGATTTAAATGGGTATATAATAAAACTATAAATATTTAGCCTGCTTTTATCACAAATTCATTATCAGAAATATAAATAAACAAATGTTCGTTTGATGTTTTTAGTACCCTGCCACGACTTAACGGCTTGTTTCTATATGTTATTAAACATTGAAAACAAGCCGTTTTTATGTTTTATATATTTCATCTACGATTATAAAACGTTACAATTAACGTAACAATTTTTTATGAGACTATACATTTTTAAATGTTAGGAAAAGTGGAATCCGTAAATTATGTATTGTATTATAAAAACCTATAATTTAAAATATAGTCATAAATGATAGGGCATAGAGATTTAGTTTAATTGGTAAAATGTCAGACTCCGAATCTGAATGATGAAGGTTCGATTCCTTCAATCTCTGCCAAATTTAAAAACTGCTCCGAAAAAGAAGCAGTTTTTTAGTGTAATACATAGTAGAATTCCAAATATCTTATTAATCAGCTTTTTTAGTGGTAGTTATTTCTTCAGGTTCAATTTTTCCATTAGTTATCTTATAAGATTGACCTTTTAACTTTTCATTTTCACTTGCTGGAACTTTTGGGACACTTTTAATGTAGTCAGGGACTAATTTTTCTAATCTATCCGGTAAGTTACCGTTATTATCTTGTTTATAGCTTTCCACAGCTGTTTCTAAGACTCTTACGTTTGCATTGTGGGCAGTTATAGCTGCTTTTTCTTTTTGGTTTTTGTAGACTGGGATAGCTATTGCTATAAGGATAGCAAGTATGGCAAGTACTACCAATAATTCTAGTAATGTAAACCCTTTTTTCTTCTTTTTTAACGTTTGTAGTTTCATAATTTCCTCCAGTTATTTATTATTCTACTTACTTTTATTATAATCAAAATCAAGGATTATTCAATACAAATAATTAAATATTTTTAAATCTATTCAAAAATCAATTTTTGGGCCAAATTCCTATAAAATACAATTAGTGGGCCTGATAAAAATCCCAAAAATATAGTACCTATTCCTATTTGTTCTCCGAATAATATACCAACTACGATGCATATTATGTCTAATACGATCCTTGTATATTTATATGATAAATCTTTTTTTACAACATTGTCTACAACATAGGGCATAGCGTCATAAGCACTGGCACCTAGGTCAGCTTCCAAATAAATTCCAACTCCTATACTCATAACATTTATTCCTATTATCAATAGAATAAAGTTTATCCAAAATTTGTCCGTATCCATAAATTTTAGTAGCATATACGAAAAATCAGCACTGTATCCTACAGTCGCCATATTTATGACGGTTCCAAGTCCGATAGATTTTCTGTGGCCTAAAAATACAATAACAATTAATATGAAATTGGTTACGGTAATTACAGTTCCAAAATCTTTATTCAAAAAGTCTGAAAATCCACTATTCATAAAACTCAGAGGATCTACACCTAATTTTGATAGTCTGAGTATTCCGATACTAAATCCTATTATTAAGTTTCCTAATATTGCAAACAATATTTGTTTTGTCCTTTTATTCATTAAAAATCTCCGTAAGTGTGTATTTTACTAATTCTTTAATATTATCATAAATAAATTCATCATTTATGACTAAAGGGTAGTAATTGTTTATTAAATTATAATTGTTTTCCATACTTGTCATTGCACATTCAACAAAATCATCTTCAATGTATCCTTCATGCAAACTCAAACTTAAAGTCATAAACATGCCATGTGATTTGATTTGAGTTGATTCATACATTGCATCAATTTCTATTTTATTATCTGTAATCAAACTAATTTCTAAGTTATTTTTTACTTTCTTAATATCATATAACAAATATCTAACGAAATTTGAGTACAGATAAAACGTATCACAATTTTCTTCAAAGAATTTTATCATATAATTGTATAGTTTTATCTTAAAACTCATTGATCTTTTGGCAAATTCTATTAATTCATCTGAGATACGATTTGATTTTGAAAACTTTTTGTATAATTTTACAGATTTTGATTTATCATCTAAATTAATATTGAATAATTTTGATGATAAATCTTTTGCTTTAAGTGAAGTGAATTTTGAATTGTAGTAATTTCTAATTAATTTTTGCAAGTAAATACAATTATTAATGACATCAAATTCTGTGTATTTTATTATTTTGGTATTTATAAATTTTACGTCAAATTCACTAAAGCAAATAATTTGTTTGTATTGTATGATTTTATAAGCTGAATTTATAATTTTTTCCTCAGTTTCATTATTTTTTGAGTAAAAATTATAGTATCTATCATTTGTGAATATATTTATAAGATAAATATGGTTTTTGTGAGGATTTATTCCTGTTGTTTCTATATTTATAATAGCCTGATTTTCATTCATTTTATCACCATTTCCATTATACTATTATTTTGGTAAATTTTCTCTACATGTTATAATATTAGTATGATTTTAAATAGAAATGAAGGGATATAATGATATATTTAGACAATGCTGCTACTACAAAAGTTTCGGAAAATGCAGTAAAAGAAATGGTTAATGCAATGACTGTTGATTTTGGTAATCCTTCGAGTTTGTACGATTTTGGAATGAGGGCTGAAAAACTTGTTACTGATTCCAGAAATACAATTGCAAACTTACTAAATGTAAGATCAGAGAATGTATTCTTTACATCTTGCGGAACTGAAGGTAATAATATTTCAATCAATGGAAGTGTTACAAATGATAAAAAAGAAGAATTTATAACTACAAATATCGAACATTCTTCTGTGTTTAAAACTTATAATAAATTGAAGGAAAATAGGACTGTTCATTTTGTAAATGTAAGTGATGATTTTAAAGTCGATGATATCATTGATTTGATAAATGAAAAAACACGTTTAGTTTCAGTTATGCATGTTAATAATGAAACTGGGAAAATTCTTCCAATTACAGAATTGGGCAAGAAAATTAAAGAAAAAAATCCTAATACTTTGTTTCATGTAGATGGAATTCAAGGTTTTGGCAAAATTAAATTGGATATTAATGAAGCGAAGATTGATTTCTACACAATTAGTGGTCACAAGATTCACGCTCCAAAAGGAATTGGTGCGATTTTCATTAGAAATCCTGAAAGAGTAAAGCCTCTTATAATAGGTGGATCACAAGAATCTGGAATTTCTCCGGGAACTGAAAATGTAGCGGGAATTGTGGCATTGAAATGCGCGAGTGAAGAAGTTTTTTCAAAAATTGATGAGACTTACGACAGATTATACAAGATGAAGTCATATTTGATGGATGAGTTATCAAAAATTGATGGTGTGTATTTTAATTCCAAACTAGAAGGATACAGTCCATACATTACGAACGTATGCTTTAATTACATTAAGAGTGAAGTATTGCTACACTATTTGGAACAAGATGGAATTTATATTTCTACTGGGAGTGCATGTAATGGTTCCAAAAAATCAAGAATTATCCAAAGTATTAACACACCTGATGAGTTTTCAGATGGATGTATAAGAATTTCATTTACTGATGATACGCCTGAGGATGTACTGGATATATTTGTTGAGAAATTAAAGCTTAGATTAGAAGATATTAGAGATATTATGAGGAGATAAATGTTAGATTGGTATATATCGGTTAGTTTTGGAGAACTAACATTAAAAGGAAAGAATAGACACACTTTCGAAAAACGTGCAATAAGCAAGATTTTGGATGCGATTTCTGATTATAAAATAGAAGAATACTATCAAGAACAAGGTAAGTTGTACATCAAGGCTGATGTCAATGATTTTGATGAAATGATAGATAAAATTAAAAAAGTTTTTGGAATTGTGTACATTAGTCCTTGCATAAAATGTGAAAAAACGGTTGAAAGTATGCAAGACGGGGTATTAAAGATAATAGAAGGTAAAATTATCGAAGACAAACTTCAAACTTTCAAAGTTGATGTTCATAGAGTTGACAAGAAATTTGAACCAAAATCGCCAGAATTAAATCCGCTTTTAGGTGGCACGATATTAAAAAAATACGGAAATTATGTTAAGGTTGACATCAAAAATCCTGACTTTTTTGTTTATGTAGACATTAAGGATAATTGTTATGTTTACACTGATAGAATCAAAGGATGGGGTGGTCTTCCTATTGGAAGTTCTGGAAGAGGATTGCTGTTATTATCAGGTGGTATAGATAGTCCTGTAGCTGCTTTTCTGATGGCTAAAAGAGGTGTTCGTGTGGATTGTTTGCACTTCCACAGCTACCCATTCACAAGTCAAAGAGGTTTTGAAAAGGTTAAGCAATTAGCAGAAGAAGTTTCTTATTATACTGGTAATATTAACTTTTATTCTGTGAACTTGCTTCCAGTGTACAAAGCTATCACCAAAAACTGCAAGGAAAGAATGATGACTATCATTTCTAGAAGATTTATGATGAGAATTGCAGAAAGAATTGCAAATGAAAATAAAATTGACGCTTTGATTACAGGAGAAAGCTTGGGTCAAGTTGCAAGTCAAACTATTCAAGGAGTTTCAGTTATCAACGAAGTTACAAGTCTTCCTATTTTGAGACCTTTGATTGCAAGTGATAAAACAGAAATCATAGAAATAGCAAGAGAAATTGGAACGTACGAAACATCAATTTTGCCTTTTGAAGATTGTTGCACGGTGTTTACACCGAAAAGACCAGTCACTAAACCAAGAATTTACGATGTCAAAATAGAAGAAGAAAACTTAGATATTGAAGCCTTGGTTCAAGAATGTATAGATAATATGGAATTAATTAAGATTAGACAATAGGAGGAAGTATGAAAAAAGCAGGAGTTATTATAGGGATTATTGTTGTGTTAGCATTATTATTAGTGCCACAATACAACGGATTGGTTCAATCAAAGGAAGATGTAAACGAAGCTTACGCACAAGTTCAAAACGTTGTTCAAAGAAGGGCGGATTTGATTCCAAACTTAGTTAACACAGCAAAAGGATTCGCAAAGCATGAAGAAGATGTATTCATCAAAGTTTCTGAAGCTAGAAGCGGTGTTAAGAATGCTAAGGATCCAGAAGAATTAGCAAAAGCAAATGATGAATTGACAAAAGCATTAAATGGTATGAATGTTGTTGTAGAAAGATATCCTGAATTAAAATCAGATGCACACTTCACACAACTTATGGATGAATTAGCAGGTTCAGAAAACAGAATCGCTACAGAAAGAAAAAATTACAATACAGTTGTAAAATCATATAACCAAAAAGTTAAGAGATTCCCAACAGTAATATTTGCTAGATTAATGGGATTCAGCTCTGAAAAATACTTTGAAGCAGATGCTTCAGCACAAAAAGCACCACAAGTTAACTTTGAATAGGACAAATAAATAATGAGAAAGCAATTTAGATTGATATTCTCATTTGTTTTAGCTTTTTTATTAATTTTTAATGTAAATGCTTTTGCCCAAGATTTGCCGAAATCACCGGATACTTTTTATCTTGATGAGATGGGTGTGATTAGCCAGGAAGTTAAAGATAAAATAGTTAAGACGAATGTAGAACTTGAGCAAAAAACAGGCTCACAAGTACTTGTTGTAACCATAAAAGATTTAAAAGGAAGAGATCCTGTTGATTATGGCGTTGATTTGTTTAACAAATGGAAAATCGGAGATGCCACTAAGAAAAATGGGGTACTGATTTTATTGTCACAAGATTTAAATGAACCTAAAGGTCGTAATCGTCACATTAATATCATTACAGGTTATGGAATTGAAGGAAGACTTAACGACGGTAAGGTTGGTAGAATAATTGATGAATATATGCTTGATGATTTAAAAGACGGTAATTATTCTAACGCTTTACAAGAAGGATTCAATGCAGTTGTCAGTGAAGTTGCTGCTGAGTATGATGTTGAATTAACTGGAGATTTTGACAAATATCAAGAAAATTTAAACAGAAGTTCAGACGAACAACTTATGAACACTATTGCAAGAATTATAATATTTCTGATTATTTTGTACTTTATTTCAAGAAATAATCGTAGAAATAACAGATACAGACGTAGAAGACGTGGTGGTACAATATTCTTCCCTGGATTTGGAGGAGGATTCGATGACGATGACTTCGGCGGATTCGGTGGAGGTTTTGGCGGCGGATCTTCTGGAGGATTCGGTGGATTCTCTGGAGGAGGAGGCTCGTCCGGAGGCGGAGGAGCTGGAAGAAGCTTTTAATCAAATTTATGAAATACTCTCAATTAATTTTGAGAGTATTTTTTTACGGAAATTTAGTAAAATATTTTTAACTTTTTGTTTAGTTTTGTATGCTTTTATGTTATAATACTTTTGGTTTAATATTTTAAGTAAGGAGATAGTAATGGAAATAGGAGAAAAAATAAGATCGTTGAGGCTAAAACTTGGCTTGACCCAAGAAGAATTGGCAGAAAGGTCTGATTTGACAAAAGGTTTCATATCACAATTAGAGAGAGATTTGACAAGTCCTTCTGTAGATTCACTTAATGACTTATTAAATGCATTAGGAACTGATATGGCAACTTTTTTTATGGATAAGCCCTCAGTAAAAGAAATTTTCACAAAAGACGACTATCAATCAAGTGAAGATTTGAGCATGAATTCTACTATTACATGGCTAGTTCCAAAATCTCAAGTCAACACTATGGAGCCTGTTATAATTACGCTTAATCAAAAAGGAGAAACTAAAGAATACAATCCATTTGAAGGTGAAGAGTTTGGGTATGTACTTGAGGGAAGCTGCAACATTTATCTCGACAATGAAATACATAAAC
>OFLS01000135.1_pt1 | contig 39892 bp, 38 predicted proteins | sample 1540891 | NCBI WGS metagenome assembly OFLS01 (sample SAMEA4413038, study PRJEB24355) | metagenome | biome: human; feature: gut; material: faeces | place: United Kingdom | collected 2010
TAGTGTTAGACATATATTCAAGACTATCTCTTATCTGGAGATACAGCTACTGTCTGGTGTTTCAGGGGGCTACATCATGATTGGATTGTTACTGGTAGTCGGATGCGCATTCTTCACCACTTTTTTCTTAGCCGCAGTAGCAGGCACTATGGTAGTTATTCTTGGATGGGGAATTTCTATTGTCACCCCGAAGGTGGTTACCTGTACTAATGATTGCATCACTACTGTTTTTGATGCCAAACCCTTTGGCTGGCTTCTGATTGTGTTTTCATTAACCATGATGTTCTTTATTATCAGGGGTATGATTAAACGTTAGATTGCCTTTAGTGTGTAGTTAAATCATCATCACAACAGCGTTAATCTGAAACTGATATTGCCGGAGGGGATCATCATGACGGGAAGAGGCATTAACACAGTACGTATCGGTGATGAAGTGAAGCACATCACCGAGCTCGATGCACTAACACTCATGCATGAATGGTCAAAGCTTAAAAAAGAAAATGCAGACCTGTATGACTATAACCGTCAGGTTAACCGGGGGTGGCGCGGCTTTATTCTTCGCCTGATGGGTATCCATTTGCCTGAAAAAAAACGTGTTTGTCTTTATGGCATTAATGCCAGAAAAGAATCCATCTATCCCGACTGAAGCCGTGCTGGCAGTGATAGTGAGCAGGCCATTGCAGAAGAACAGCTGTAATTTGACGATAAGTTGTTGATATTTAACATAAAACGTATTATCGACACTTTGAGATGTGTAGCATTTGCTATACGTTCGTGTTGTGTTATTCTTGTATACCAATTGCTATACAGGAGAGGTGTGTATGAAATCAGATGTTCAACTCAACCTAAGAGCTAAAGAGTCTCAGAGAGCACTCATCGATGCCGCTGCAGAGATCCTTCATAAATCGCGAACCGACTTTATCCTAGAGATTGCCTGCAAGGCTGCGGAGAATGTGATCCTTGATCGCCGTGTTTTCAATTTTAACGACGAACAGTATGCAGAGTTCATCGATATGCTCGATGCACCAGTCGAGGATGATTCCGCCATTAATAAACTACTGGCAAGGAAACCTCAGTGGGACGTATAACCGCGCCCGAGCCGTTATCCAGCGCTCATCAGCTGGCTGAGTTCGTCAGTGGAGAGACAGTCCTCGATGAATGGCTAAAACAGAGAGGTTTAAAAAATCAAGCTCTTGGCGCTGCCCGAACGTTCGTTGTTTGCAAGAAGGGTACGAAGAAAGTAGCTGGTTTTTACTCTTTGGCCACCGGTAGCGTTAACCATACGGAAGCTACAGGCAGTCTTCGGCGTAACATGCCAGATCCTATACCGGTGATTATACTCGCTCGCCTGGCGGTAGATGTCTCATTGCACGGAAAAGGGGTTGGTGCCGATTTACTCCACGATGCAGTTCTACGGTGTTATCGCGTAGCTGAGAACATTGGCGTTCGTGCGATAATGGTTCATGCGCTTACTGAAGAAGCCAAAGGTTTCTATGCTCACCATGGATTTAAGGCATCACAAACTCATGAGAGGACTCTGTTTCTAAAGCTTCCATGACTGGTTGCTGGAGTGGGAAAGTAGCAGGCCACTGCCTCAACATATTGATTTTTATTTCGTTTATTATTGAATTTAACATAATCTTTGTTATGCGCACCTGTATTGTTAGAACCATTTAGTAATGTCACTTTTTATCCAGATAGAAACGTCACCTTAGAGTAAGCTAAACTGAATGCAATTCTAAGGGACTCAACGGATGTTGGTGACCATGTCAGATAAAGAGATTCATCGCTTGCCAGTTATACAGGCTGTTTGTGAGAAGCGCCTACGCCGTCGCGATGCAGCGTCACAGCTTGGCATCTCAGAACGTCAGGCGCAACGGCTTATCAATCGTTACCGGGTTTCTGGTGCTGAAGGACTTGTCAGCCGCAAACGCGGTCATCCCAGCAACCGTCGGTTGACCGAATCTCTCAAACTACGCGTACTCACGCTGATACGTGAAAACTACAGCGACTTTGGACCTACACTGGCCGCAGAAAAACTCAGAGAGCGTCATGATATCCGGCTTTCAATCGAGACTGTCCGCAACTGGATGACATCGGACGGACTCTGGGTTCCGCATGCTCGTCGCAAGTCACGGGTTTATCAACCCCGACATCGGCGTGATTGCCTGGGTGAACTTATCCAGATCGACGGCTCCCACCATGACTGGTTTGAAGGCCGTGCGCCAAAATGCTGCCTTCTGGTATTTATCGATGATGCCACCGGCCGCCTGATGCATTTGCGGTTCAGCGAGTCAGAAACAGCCTTTGACTACATGCTGGCAACCCGGGAATACATTGAGCAGCATGGGAAACCGGTATCGCTGTACAGTGACAAACACGCAATATTTCGCGTCAGTGGTCCGGAGAACCGCAATACCACCGTTACCCAGTTCGGACGTGTGCTCTATGACCTGGCAATCGAGCTTATATGTGCCAACAGCTCTGAAGCTAAAGGCCGCGTGGAACGTGCGAATCAGACTCTTCAGGATCGACTGATCAAAGAAATGCGTCTGGAAGGTATTACCGGCATTGAGGCTGCAAATGCCTGGCTTGCCACTTTCATTGCAGACTTTAACCGCCGATTCTCACGTCCGGCCAGGTTCCCGAAAGATTTGCATCGACCGGTGCAGGAAAGTCCCGGTGAGTTAAGAGACATCTTTGCCTGGCATGATGTTCGTACCGTGTCGAAATCACTGACATTCCAGTACGATAAGATCCTTTATCTCATGGACCCAACAGAAGAAAATAGCCGTCTTGCCGGTGAAAAAATTAAAGTACTGGATTATCCCGATGGCACCCTCGCCTTCCACTATGGGCACCGGAGCCTTAAGTGCCAGGCATTTGATAAGCTGGCCTGCGTCGACCAGGGGCAGATTGTTGATAACAAACGTCTCGGGACAGTACTCAGACTGGCTCAGGTAAAACAGGATGAGCGGGAAAGCGAAGGCAAACGGGAACGAAGCAAAAAATCGCCCAGCCGTAAGGCTCAGGTGCGCGTCCAGGAACAGCTCCGGGCTATCAATCCCGTTCTGGCAGACCCGAGCTTGTTTGTGGCAAGTTCAAAGCGATAGAATCGACCATCAGTGCTGCAAAGTACCGGAACAGTGAGCCCCAAAAGGATCCTTGAGATGATTAAATTCCCGACTAAAAAGCGCGTTGATTTGTATAAAAATGCTGTCAGTTCTGAGCAATTACATCTGGATCTGGCTGCGGCTCAGGAGTTCATGTTCGATGCCTGGGAAACTGATGACCTGGACGTTGTGCTGAAACTCATCAGAAAAGCTATCAAGAAATCCCCGCTCTGTGCTGACGCATACTCATTCTACTGCGAGTTATCTCAAGAACCTCCTGAGTCAAAAATCGGGAATCTGGAGACGGCTTTGTACGCAGCCAGCATTGCTCTTGGCGAGGATTTTCAGGAGTTCGCAGGACGTTTCTGGGGATTTGTCGAAACACGTCCATATATGAGAGCAAAAGCAGCTTTGGCTGAGGCCTTATGGGAGTCAGGTAATTTTTATCCGGCTATGGCTCACTGCCGCGAAATGCTGAAGCTAAACCCGAACGATAACCAGGGGATCCGTCATTTATTAACTGGCTATTATCTCGAACTGGAAATGGTGGACGAGCTGACCTTACTACTGGATGATTATTCAGAAGATGTGTGCCCGTATCTTCAGTATACACGCGCCCTTCTCGCCTACAGACAGTCATCCCCTGATGCCGGTGATATCGCAAGAATTGCGATTGATTCTAATGGACACATCCCCGGCTTGTTATCGAAGCGCAGATTGCAACCAAAGTCTAACAGTGGATATATTACGTTAGGTGAAATGGATGAAGCCATATATTACGTGAATAATAATTTAAAATCCTGGATTCGCACCCCTGGTGCAATTGAATGGATTGTCAAACACTCATCTAATTTAATATAAGGATTAATTTTTAATGTTTAATCTAATTATGGGCGGAGAACCTGACTATTTTGAACATTGGCCCATGTATGAAAAGGTTAATGGTAGTTGTGACTTCCCAATCTCCCGCATGTTAGAAGGCACCTCTGAGGACATCCGACTGAAGTTAACCCCTTTGAATGACAAGGCACTATCTTATATTGAGAAATTACCTACGTTATTCATGTCAGAGCTTTATTCCAGAAATGGTGTTGAGTACATAACTCTTCGGCTTGGTGTTATATCAAATCTACGAACAGTTAACAAAAACGTTGAGTTTTATTTCCAAATCACTCATTCACAAGATGATGTGGTCGTGATAGACAAAGAGTTATATCAAACAGTTTTAGAATTAGGTTCATATGGATTGAAACGTACTCACTGGGGAATAAAGGCTCGCGATTTAAATCAAACGCTAGCCCTTCTAAATATAACAACAAGAAGCATGCCACTCCCTCCTGCCGAAGCACTTCCCGATGAAATCGATAATTACCCAATAATTGATAATGTTCAAAGTTTCATGGCGTGTGTTTTAGAACAAGAACATAAAGAAGATGAAGAGATCTTTTATCGCGGACATTCTGATGTGTCTTATGAGTTGGCGCCATCTGTTTTCAGGAAAAACAAAAAAGGTAACTTTAAGCATTTACACAATGAATCAAGCTTAGTCCGTGAAGCCCTAACAGCAAGGCCAGCTGAGTTTGTTGACGACAAAACAATGCTGGACAAGTTAGTAAGAATGCAACATTACGGACTACCAACTCGCTTGTTGGATATAACATCAAATCCTCTTATCGCACTCTATTTTGCTTGTTGTGATATTAATAATAATGAACCAGATAATGATATTAATGGGCATGTGATTATTTTCAAAACAAAAAGAGAACGTATAAAGTTTTTTGACTCTGATACAGTAAGTTGCATCTCAAATATATCAATGCTTAGCCAAACACTGAAAGATCAGCTGGATTGCAAAATGGACAGGGATGCTTTCAACAAAATTGAAGCTTGTCAAAAACTCATACATTACATTAAGGATGAAAAACCTTATTTTAAAGATGTAATTATACCAACAGATTTGGAAAGGTTAATCTTTGTTAAAGGACGAAATAACAATGAAAGAATGTCATCTCAGTCAGGTGCATTCTTATTGTTCGGGAATAATGCTGTTTATCCCGATTTAGTATCAAACCCTGATGATGCTATGCAAGAGTTTAAAGTCGAAAAGATAGTGATCAGAAACAAAGCTAGAATCCTGAAGGAACTCGCAAGGCTAAACATTACAGATGCGACTGTCTATCAGGGTATGGAAAGGACAATGAAACTAATTGCGGCCCAATTTTCCGCAGGAGATTGATCTTCATGGGTATTTTTGGCACACTAACCTGCCGGTATCGGGCATTGATCCCTTGGATGCCAGGCCTGATGTGTGTCGGACAGAGGCTGGTTGTCGATAACTACAAACGGCTCGTGACAGTACTGAGACTTTCTCAGGTAAAACAAGATGAGCAGGAAAAGGAATGAAGCAAAAAATCGCCCAGTCGTTAAGTATAATTTGAATGTAAAAATATAAAACAAGGAATTGAGAATGAACCCCATTACTTTGAGTGAAATGAGTGATGAATCTGAAGAAGTAAAAATAATTTCTTCATATGAACCTCAAGATGATGAGATTGCGATCGTTTTTGATAGCTCAAAAATAACTGGAGGTAATGCACTGGATTTTTTCCAGTTCACCAAGCACTCACATTCTAATGTTAAAGTGTACGGAGACCCCAATGGTGTTTCGTACCTGCAATTAAACAGTATAACGTTAACGTTAGGTACATTTTTTGCCACATCAATAATGGTACCTTTTTTAGTAAATCTTATTTCAAATTATATTCAGAAGAAAATTGATAACTTTGGGACTAGAGATATAGACGTTCAAGTCTCTATAATTAAAAAAGCTAAATCTGGGAAGCATGTAAAATACACTGTTTCTGGCAAAGTAGAAGATGTTTTAAAAGTAATTAATAAAATTAAATAAGATTACATATGGATATTCACGGAAAATTAAAGGGCTGGATGAGTATTACTCAAGAAGATGGTGCTATTCTTGATTATCTTAATGCCGAGTTAATAAAGTCTCAATTCTTGAGTTTAAATAATGAGTCAAACAGATTGTTTTTATACAAAACAATTCTACAGGCTCATTTAAAATACATTCAAGTTATTAATCTACTAACAAGAGGTGATTTTTATGAAGCGTGGGTAGAACTTGAAAGAATAGAAATAGATTTAATACACATCAAAGAAAATAATGAGTATCTGCCTGAAATTAATTTGTATGGTGTTAACTTCTTAGCCAGAATGGTATGTAATTGGCAGGCTTTATTCCCATATAAACTCTTCGGTAGTTCTCGTGAAATAATAAAAGAAGTGAAATGCTCAGTATGTAATACAACTCGTGGTTTTATTAATGATTGCGGTCATGTTAAAAACAAACTTTACAATGGAGTTCTTTGCTTTGATGAAGTGACCGATTTTGAATTAATTTCTTATGACGTAGTTAGTAATCCCGTTAACAAATATAGCGTTTTTTTCTCTAGTGATGGTGATAATTATAACTATTCAACTTTAATTAATGTTGTCAAGTATATACAATCCCCACATCAAATTTTCAATATTTCAACTTGGAAATATAAGGCGAAAGAACATGACGGAGTATTATCACCAGAAAATATTTGTCCATGTGGAGACTCTTTCAAAAAATATGCAGATTGTTGTCTGTCACGTAATGGTATTTATTACAAACAGATAGACATTTGGTTTCCACTTCCGTTGGATATAGAACCCATTTAGAACCAGAAATGCAATGATTGAAGGTCCCGTTGATACGGATGTCTTCTCGTTAAGATTATTTAGTTATGCGTATTATTCCAGTCATACATATTTAACTTTTGTTTTATGAATTGGTTTAGTGGGATAACGCAGCAGTCACATTAATATGTGTTGATGAAAATGACATAGGCTGAAAGTGCCCTTTCTATCTTGCAGAAAGAGGTGACATTTTAAAACTGCATTGACATGTATTGTAGGGGCTCAATGCTAATGTCTATTAGGGGGCTGCGGATGTTTTCCTGGACTGTTATGTTGTGATCCCAAGATGCTGCCGGTACTTCACAGGACTCATTGCACCTAATGATAGCTTGATACGTTTCTCGTTATACCAGCGTATGTACCTGTCCAGGAAGCAGATAAATTTTTCCAGCGTGATACCCGCCCAGTCTCTGCCATAGAACATTTCGTTTTTGATACGCCCGAAGAAGCCTTCACACGCAGCATTATCCGACGAGCATCCTTTGCGCGACATGGACCTTATAAGTCCGGAGGTGTTGATACGCTCGAGCCAGCCCGGCCACCGGTAATGGCCACCACGATCGCTGTGTATCACTGGTTTATCATGTTCGTTGAGCGTATCGAGTGCGTCATCGAGCATCGTATTCACCAGCGTCGCGTCCGGGCGTGTTCCTATCGACCAGCTTACAACCAGGCCATCAAAGCAGTCGATAACCGGCGACAGATAGACTTTTCCAGCCGGAAGCTGGAACTCCGTAATATCGGTCAGCCACTTCTCATTTGGCCTGCAGGAACTAAAATCCCGGGCGAGTAAATTTTCCGGTGCCGGGCCGATTTCGCCACAGTAAGAGTTGTATCGTCGTCGCCTGGTGCGCTTAACAACGAGCTGCTCTTCTGCCATCAGTCTGCGGACAACCTTTTCAGAAATAACCCTGTTGTTACCGCGAAGCATCGCGTGAAGGCGCCGATAGCCGTAACAGCGGTAATTCTCCTCAAAGATATCGGCCATGATCACGCGTATTTCCGCATACTTATCGTACAGACGTTTTGGTAAAAATAACAGCTGCGGGCAAGTTGCAGAACGCTTAGCAACTCAGCAACGGGGTACTTTTTCTTAAGGGCATCAACTATCAGGGTTTTCTCCCTGTTTTTCAGTTTCAGAAAGCTGACGCCCAGATCTTTTTTTATCAGTTCATTCGCCTTTGTCAGTATGTCACGTTCGAGCTGCAGCTGATGAACCTGCTTCCTGAGACGCTGGATTTCACCGAGTAAAGCATCCTGATTTTTATCCTGAGGGGCTGACTTTCGTTTGCGCATGGATTGATAAGCCTCGTCACTGATAAGGTCTTTCTTCCATTTGTACAGGACCGGGACGCTGACGCCTATGCTTTGTGCAACTTTACGCGCGGTTCCACGTCGGTTACAGAGCTCCCGGACGGCCTGAGACCTCTCTTCCGGGCTGAAGCATTTGTTTCGTGGGGACTGAACCAGGCTTCGATGGCGGGCAGGAACTGCCACAGCAGCATGAGTGCGGCGATGCAGCCAGTGATGACGAGCCAGCGCCGGATGAATCGATCCGGCGCCGGGCGGCTGTAGGGGTCGGGTAGGTCACGTCATTCTCCATGTTGAAATCAGCGCCAAAGGCCGCCAGTGCGCCAGCGTGGCGGACGTGGTGATACGGTCACTTCGGGGTCGAAACGGGCCGATGGAAACGGCGGCATCGCGGGCGGCGGAGCAAGTTCCAGCAAGCGCTCAATGCGTTCAGCCGTCGCTGGATGCGTGCGCAACCAGGAGGGTTCCGGATTGCCCCATCCGGGCAGCAGCCAGGCGCGCCAGGAGCGGCTCACCCGCTCGATCTTGGCGAGCGCTGAGGCCAGCCCGTGCGGGTCGCCGGTCAATTCGGCAGCGAGCCGGTCGGCGTCGAATTCGCGCACCCTGGACAAGCCCAACTGAGCCAGCAAGGCCAGCTGTGGCGCGACCGCAAGTAGAAGCAACGCGGGCCAATTGACTTCCGTGACTCCAAGCAATAGCGTTGGCAAGTTGAGCACGATCGCAAGCTGCCCCAACAAGGCCAGAAGATGGGTGAGCCGGCTGATGGAATCGGCCAAGCCCATGACACGCAAATCCTCGTTCGCAATATGCGCGATTTCGTGGCCGAGCACGCCGGTCAACTCGCGGGGCGTGAGGCCACGCAGCAGGCCGTCGGTCAGCGCGATGGCCGCGTGATGCTTCGAACCGGTGGCGAAGGCGTTGACGACCCCGCTGGGCACGTAGTGCGGTACCGGCACGGTAGGCAGCCCGGCCCGCGCCGCCAGTTCGCGCAACACAGCCCAAAGATCGGGCGCTTCATCCGGGTGCAGGGGGCGTGCGCCATACAGCCGCAAGGTCAGCCCGGAGGCGGCCGCCGGTTCAAGCAGCAGGGTGAACCCCGCAGCCGCAAGCGCCAGCCAAAGCCCGCCGTCACCCAACAGCAGGCTGCCAGCGACGGCGGCAATTCCGAGCAGGGTCAGCACCAACAGCACGGTTTGCAGGCGATTGTGCCAGCGATGCCGCGCGCCGACATTCTGCGCGTGGCGCAGATCACGACTGATCATCTGAGCTTTCCCCGGCTGTCCGGTCATCGCGCTCGCGCAGCAGCCAGTAAGTCGCCCCGAGGGCCAGTGTCGCGCCTGCAAGCGCCGCGACCTTGGCGGGGCCGGTCTCCGGGTCGAGGATCACGAATTTACGCGCCAGGGCGATCAGCCCGATCAGGATCACCGTCTTGACCTGGATGATGCTGTCGCGCCGCAAGGCCACCCTCACGATGGAATGCTTGAACTCCATGGCAATGAGCAGCGTCATGATCATGCCGAACACGGTCTGGAAGACCTTGTGATCGAGCGGATTGAATGCATCAATGATCAGCAGGCTGAAGACGATCGAGATCAGCTGCAGCAGCGAGACCACGATGATAACGGCAATGATTGCGGACAGCGCGAGCGCGATCACCTGTTCAAAGCGCTCGTAGAACGTCATCACTGCCCATTGGGCGCGAAATGTTTTGATCGGGTCTGCTTGCTTTTCCTTCATCGCCACTCCTCTCAATTCTGAAATACTTGTGCGCCCACAACTTGGTTGCACCCTTGTCTTTTTTGCCTGGTAGAGCGCGCTGTCCGCCTGCAGCATCACCTGCTCGACAGAGTGCAAACAGGGGTCAAGGAGAGCCACCCCCATGCTGGCGCTATAACTGATCGACACCTCTCCACACACCACCGCTGTCGCCGCAGTGTCCTGACGAAATCGCTCCGCCCATACTTGGGCGCCTTCTATCGATGCCGCTTCCAACAACACAGCGAATTCCTCCCCCCAATCCGGGCAGCCATGTCGGTTGCGCGAACATGTTCTCTCAACCGTGAAGCAAAGGGGTCGGTGATCACCATACGCAGCAACTGCTGCTCTATTTCCTTGCGAGAAGAGATGTCGAACAGAGTACCGACTATCAGTTGCCTGCCCGCGTCACCCAGCCATGGGCCTTGTTCCTCGAAAGTTGAGTTGCCAGAGGATCAGGTGAACAGATGGGCCGCGCCGTCACGCGAACGGATGGCCAGCGAGCGGGAGGGCAGTGCCGCCGCTGATGAGCAGTCCCCACGGCGTGGCCGACTGCGGATCACGCTTGTAGACGCCCGCGTGACCTGCGGCCACGACCGCCACCGCGATCGAGGCCAGGGAGGCTGCCCATGCCAGTGCCAGGCCGATGGGGTCGGACACGGCAGCCTCGCCCGCCATCAAGATGCGTCGCTCGCCTTCGCGGCATCCGGCTGCTCCGGCTCGGCCGGGGTCTGCGGTGGCTCTTTGCGTTCGAACACCACGCGTTCGGCCTTGTCGTCCCAGCGTGCGCTGGCGTGATCGCCCTTGCCGATGCCGCCGCCGAGCATCTCGCGCGCCAGCGCAGTTTCCAGCTCGCTGCGGATCAGGCGCTTGAGTTCACGCGCACCGAACTCGGGCTTGTAGCCTTCTTCCGCGAAATGGTCGATCAGCGTCTGATCGAAAGTGAGCGTCACGCCCTGGCTGGCGGCGCTGCGCGCCACGCGATCGAGCTGCAGGCCGACGATGTGGCGGATCTCCTCCTTGCCCAGCGCATGGAAGACGATGATCTCGTCGATGCGGTTGAGGAACTCGGGCCGGAAATGGCCGCGCAGCACGTCCATGACTCCGGCCTTGGTCTTTTCGTACTCCTCGCCGGCCGCCCCGCGCGCCTTCAGCCGTCGCTGGATGATGTCCGAACCCAGGTTGGACGTGGCGATGATGATGGTGTTGGTGAAATCCACCACCCGGCCCTTGCCGTCGGTGAGGCGACCGTCGTCGAACACTTGCAGCAGGATGTTGTATACGTCAGGGTGTGCCTTCTCGATCTCGTCGAGCAGCAGCACGCTGTAGGGCTTGCGCCGCACCTTCTCGGTGAGCTGACCGCCTTCGTCGTAACCGACATAGCCCGGAGGCGCGCCCACCAATCGCGCCACGGTATGGCGTTCGCCATATTCCGACATGTCGATGCGCAACAGGGCGTGCTCATCGCCGTAGATCGATTCGGCCAATGCCTTGGCGAGCTCGGTCTTGCCCACCCCGGTCGGGCCCAGAAACAGGAAGGTAGCCACCGGTTTGCTGCCTTCACGCAGGCCGGCGCGGGACAGCCGCACGGCATCGGCCACGGCACGGACCGCCTCGTCTTGTCCCACCAGGCGCTCGTGCAGCCGTTGTTCCAAGTGCAGCAGCTTTTCGCGCTCTTCCACCGTCAACTCGTTGACCGGGATGCCGGTCAGGCGCGAGACGATCTGCGCCACGTGTTCCGCCTTGACCTCGGCACTGCCGGAGGCCCGCTCCCGCTCCCAGTCCTCGACGAGCTTCTTGAGCTCGGCCTCCTTGGCTTCGATGCGCTTCCCGAGCTCGGCGGCCTGGTCGTACTGCTTGCGCGCGGCCACGTAATCCTGTTCACGCCGCAGCTGGTGCAGTTCGGACTCCAGCTCCTGCACGGCCACCGGCCGGGCCGTGGCCGACAGCTTCACGCGCGCGGCCGCCTGGTCGAGCAAGTCGATCGCCTTGTCCGGCAGGAAGCGCGCCGTGATGTAGCGGTCGGACAACTCGGCCGCCGCGATGATCGCGTCCTCGGAGATGCTGACCTTGTGGTGCGCCTCGAAGGTGTCGCGCAGGCCGCGCAGAATCATGATGGCCTGGGCCACCGTCGGCTCGGGTACCGTCACCGGCTGGAAGCGCCGCTCCAGTGCGGCATCCTTCTCGATGTATTTCTGGTACTCGTTCAGCGTCGTGGCGCCGATCAGGTTGAGTTCACCGCGCGCCATCATCGGTTTGAACACGTTGGCCACGTCCAGCCCGCCTTCGCCACCGCCCTGGCCGGCACCGACGATGGTGTGCACCTCGTCGATGAACAAAATCAGCTCGCCCTGGTGCTCGGTCACCTCCTTCAGCACCTTCTGCACGCGCTCCTCGAACTCGCCGCGATATTTGGCGCCGGCCACCATGGCGTTGATGTTGAGTTCCACCAGGCGCTTGTCGCGCAAGGTCTCGGGCACTTCACCCGCCACCATGCGCTGCGCCAGCCCTTCGACGATGGCGGTCTTGCCCACACCCGGCTCGCCGATCAGCACCGGGTTGTTCTTCTTGCGCCGGGCCAGCACCTCGATGGTGGTTTCGATCTCCTGCGCGCGGCCGATCACCGGGTCGAGCTTGCCGTCGCGCGCCATCTTGGTCAGGTCGCGCGAGTACTTGTCGAGTTCTGGCGTGTTGGTCGGCGTCTCAGCGCGGCCATCCTCGGCGCCCTTGCCGACCACCTTGCTGACCTGTTGGCGCAGCGCCTGCGGCGTCAGGCCGTAGCGGCGCAGCAGGTTGGCGGCCAGCCCTTCGCCTTCCTCAGCCAGACCGATCAGGAAATGCTCTGGACCGACATAAGAATGGCCGAGTTCATTGGAGGCCACGAAGGCGCGGCTGAGCGCATCCTTCACGCGCGGCGACACGCCGATCTCGCCCTCGAAGGGCTTGTCCCCGCGCTTGGCCTCAGACTCGATCTGCCGCTTGAGGTCATCGACCTTGATCTTGAACTGACCCAGGATGGTCTTGACCACGTCGCTGTCGGCCAGCGCCAGCAGCAGATGTTCGGTATCCACCTCGGAGCGGCCAAATTCGGCAGCGTGTTTGGCGGCCTCCTGCAGCAAGGCTTCCGACTGTTCGCTGATGCGGCTGGCCAGCCCACTGCCGCGACGGCGCGGCGCACCCGAACCTGCGGCGGCGGGCTCGCCAAACGAGGCATCGACCACGTCATCGGTATCGGCGGCAACTGGCGTCGCGTCGCCGCCGATGCGGAAGAAGTCACTGCCGAGGAAGTCCTCGAACAGGCCGCTGCGCGAGCCGAACAAGGCTTCCAGCGGCGAAACGGTGCGCTTTTGCTGGCGCACTAATTGCCGGTAATGGTCGTCGCACAACAGCATGGTGCTGTGACGACCGTTGAGATTGGCTTCCACCCGCACGGTGGCGGGTTGGCCGCAGACCTGGCATTGTTTTCTGGCCATGCTGATGCTCCTGAGAAGGTTGACAAGGTTGAGGCGACGAGGCATCGCGAACCGCGACTCCTCGTCTCGTGCCGGGTTTTTCTTGTGACGAACGAGCCGGCGACGTCAGCCGTTGATCGGGATCGAGCGTCCCTGCTTCGGCGCGCTGACCTCGCGCTTGTCGATCGTGACCGTGAGCACCCCGTTCTTGAACGATGCTTTGATCGAATCCTGGTTGGCGTCGTCAGGCAGGTTCAAGGCACGCTGAAAGCTGCCGTAGGAGCGCTCCACACGGTGGAAGCCACCTTCCTTCTTCTCCTGTTCCTGGCGCTTCTCGCCACGCACCATCAGCACGTCGTTGTCGAGAGTGATCTGGATGTCCTTCTCCTCGACACCGGGCACTTCCAGGGCAATCTTGTACTGCTTGTCGGTTTCCTGGATGTCCAGGGCCGGCTTCAGCATGCCCGACCAATCGGATGGCCACTGCGGCATGTTCAACGCCGGAAAACCGAAGCCCCGGAATGCGTCATCGAACAGCCGGTCGATTTCCCGATGCAGTTGCAGGATCGGGCTGACTGGCCCGCTCGCCGCTGGCAGGTCATTGCGCTGCACCGGCAGGGAAGAGACGGTCTGCTGCTCTTGCTGCTCGTTCTTGAACCAGTTCCAGGGAGCCAACTTCTTGAAATCGATGTCCATGTCATACCTCCAGAAAAATTGGAAAACGAGTTACTCAAGCCCTTTGCCTGCTGTGACGGGCAGTGCGCCCAGGCGACACGGGCTGCTCGGATGACTTCTGCTGTTCACGCTTGCGCATCACCTCCTTCTTTGCTGCGGCTCGGGTCTGATCATTGATCCACTGATCGATTTCACTTTGAGGAAACCGCCACGTCCCGCCCACCTTGAAAGCCGGAATTTCCCCGTGCGCGGCGAGCCGATAAAGCGTCCGCTTGCCGACTTTCAAGTACGCAGCCAATTCATCGAGCGTGAAAATCACCTGTAGGTGCGCTTTCATCCCTGTAGGTGCGCTTTCATCTCACCCTCTCCAATCGCGTCGCTTTGCGGTTCCGGCCAAGGAAATCATTGTAATACTTTGTAAGATATTACGCTTACCATGACAGCCTTCAAGAGTCAATGTACAGCGTTCTCCCGCCCCATTGATGCAGGTCAACTGCTCAGGCAAGGCGCAGCGGGGCGGTCTGATCAGGCAATGGACAGCGCCTGGCTCGTCAGCCTGCGTGTACCACAGGCGCCTCGATCAAACACCGATCCTCACGTTGTAGCCGAGTGCCCGCAGCCCCTTGCTCGTCTGCATGTTCCTTGGCGGAAACTCGTCTGGGCGCGCCCAGACGACGATTTCCCCGAGGCTGCTCAGGCTAACGTGCGGAATTGCCCAGTCGTCGCTGCGGATCGCGTTCCAGAGTCGGGCCGAAACACTTCCGTTGCCCCAGACAACGTAGTTCAACAGTATCCGTCCGGCCAACACACCTTCCCGACACCGCCGCCGAAGGCCATGGCCCATCAAGCGGATTTTCCATGCGCCCTCAGCGCCGTACCTACAGCAAATCTTTCAAGGCTCAGGTCATTCAGGAGTGTTCTGAACCCGGTGCCTCCATCGCAAACATCGCCTTGGGCTACAGCCTCAATGCCAACCTCGACCACAAATGGATTCGGCTGCCTACCCAGAAAACCACGGCTATCCAGCCAGCGTTCATCCCGTTGCCTTCTCAAATGCTCGGCGTGGGTTCGCATACTCAAGCGCGCTGCTGCGATCATGAGTTTGATCCAGTCGGCCCGTAATAATGGGCACGATCCGTATGCCTATCTCAAGGATGTGCTGACACGGTTGCCGTCCCTGTAACAGCCTGAAGTTGACCTGGGTAATCAAATACCGGTGTAGTGATTAGGAAACAGGGCTCGGATAACATCATGGCGCAGGTCACCCTGATCTTGACCCTCCATCTCCGAACAGCTTTTGTATCTTAAGTTAACGATGTCCGCTGCCGGTATTCCCTCGGGGAGTGATATCCCAGCGCGCTGTGCGGGTGGCTTCCATTTCCATCAGATGTCCTTCCTGCTCCGCTACTGAAGGCGTGGTGCGTAACGGCAAAAGCACTGCCGGACATCAGCGCTATCTCTGCTCTCACTGCCGTAAAACATGGCAACTACAGTTCACTTACACCGCCTCTCAGCCCGGTACGCACCAGAAAATCATTGATATGGCCATGAATGGCGTTGGATGCCGGGCAACCGCCCGCATTATGGGCGTTGGCCTCAACACGATTTTACGTCACTTAAAAAACTCAGACCGCAGTCGGTAACCTCACGCATACAACCGGGCAGTGACGTCATTGTTTGCGCGGAAATGGACGAACAGTGGGGTTATGTCGGCGCTAAATCACGCCAGCGCTGGTTGTTTTACGCGTATGACAGGATACGGAGGACGGTTGTGGCGCACGTATTCGGTGAACGCACGTTGTCCACGCTGGAGCGTCTTCTGGGCCTGCTGTCGGCCTTTGAGGTCGTGGTATGGATGACGGATGGCTGGCCGCTTTATGAATCACGCCTGAAGGGAGAACTGCACGTTATCAGCAAGCGATATACGCAGCGCATTGAGCGGCATAACCTGAATCTGAGGCAGCATCTGTCAAGGCTGGGCAGGAAGTCACTGTCGTTCTCAAAATCGGTGGAGCTGCATGACAAAGTCATCGGGCATTATCTGAACATAAAACACTATCAGTAAGTTGGAGTCATTACCTTCTTTGCCGCCGGACATTGTCCGGCGCAACACCAAACCGGTCTGGCGGGCTGAGCCAATCCCGCAGGCAAATTCAGCCCTTACCGGATGGCTCAGCCCCCTACTCATTGGAATTGGATATTCAACTTTCAGGGGCTACTGCGCCAGACTTCAGTCTTTAAAGTGATTGACTTAGCGCCTGGCACACTCAATTTATTTAGGTAGCGGGCCTAATTGCACCCCATCAGGATAATACTTCCAGCCATCGCGAATTTTGACATTTTCATCCCACGGAAGTTTGTATTCGCCATTGGCAAGATCGCGCACCCAGGTCAGGTAATTCTCGCGTTCGCCTCCCGGTTTGCCGACATAGCCCCGGCAGCCAAGGTTGAAAATATTGTTTTCCAACGCCCAGTTTTCACGCGCTTTATCCACCAGGCGCGGGAACAGCTCTGCGGTAACAATTTCCCATGGGTTGCGGTGCCCCTGCTGAATGACGTTACCGTCATAATTGCAGACCGTACCCTCGCCGAAGTAATAAAAGACATCGTCATAACCGGCCAGATTCACCGAAACGGTATACATCAGGTTTTGCCAGGCATTCGTCCGGTTGGTCCAGATCCACTGATCGTTCACCTGCGTGGAATAGCCCGAAATACGGATATAGACATTGCAGCCTTTATAAGCAGCCTCACGCGCCAGTTCCGGGAACATGCCGTCATGGCATATGCAGACGGCGAGTTTAGAACCTTTAGGCCCATCGCATACCGGCATTCCCATATTTCCCGGCATCCAGGGCTCAATCGGAACCCATGGTTGCAGCTTGCGGTAATGCAGAGCGATATCGCCCCGATCGTTAATGATAATAGCGGTGTTGTACGGTGGAAGAGACGGGTCTTCATTGCGCTCCATTAAGGAAAATACCCCCCAGATGCCGTTGCGGATACAGGCCTCTTTGAACTGACCAATCTCCGGGCTATCGAGAGTGAGTAACATCTCGTCATAGGTCCAGATTTTAGTATTCAGTCCCTGGGTTGAATATTCCGGGAAGACGATAACATCAAGTCCCGGATATCCGGCTTTGGTGGAGTCAACGGCCTTACAAATCTTATCGACCTGTATCTGGATATCCTCCGGTCCTTTAATAACGGGAACGGGGTATTGGATGGCGGCAATTAATAACGCTTCATCCCAGGAGCTTACACTTCCGGTGCTACCCATAGCAGACCTCTCGTAGTTAAGTTGGTGATATAAATTTAAACCGACAGATATGACGCAATTTGTTCTTCATCAGCACCAGAACGCGCCTGTTGATGAACAATATTGCCTTTCTCAATAACAACAATTTTATCTGACACATCGAGTACAAAGCTTAAAACCTGCTCGGAAACTAATATGGTCAACCCTTCTGCATCACGAATCTTACGTAATATTTTTGCCATTTCTTTAATAATTGACGGTTGAATTCCCTCCGTTGGTTCATCCAGCAAAAGTAATTTGGGTTTACCGGCGAGAGCTCTGGCCATAACGAGCTGCTGCTGCTGACCACCGGAAAGATTTCCCGCCATCCGTTTGCGCATTTCTTTCAGCACAGGGAAATAGTCATACAGGTATTCAGGAACCTGTAACGAACGGGATTGGCGAATCCCCGTTTTTATATTTTCTTCAACCGTCATGGTTGAAAATACCATTCGCCCCTGCGGGACAAAGCCAATGCCATGCTGAACGCGCTGGTAACTAAGCAAGCCGGTAATATTTGTACCGGCAAACTCTAACTCACCGGCACAGGACGGTATCATACCAATCAGTGATTTCATCAGCGTGGTTTTACCCATACCATTGCGCCCTACCAGAGCGACGATTTCACCCTCTGCTAACGTCAGATTCAGTCCACTGATGACCTGGCTCTGACCATATGCGACAGCATAATCAGAAATTTTCAGCATCCGTGTCTCCTTAATGACCAAGATAAACGTCAATAACCCGAGGGTCGTTTTTGACTTTATTGATGCTACCTTCCGACAATACTTTTCCCTGGTGCATGACGGTGACATGATCGGCAATGTCTTCGACGAACTGCATGTCGTGTTCAATCACCAGTACAGAACGTCCCCCGGCAATTTTGCGCAGGAGCTGCGCGGTTTTTTGGCGTTCGGCGACAGACATGCCTGCCACGGGTTCGTCCAGCATCATGAGCTTAGGATCTTGTATTAGTAGCATCCCTATTTCTAACCACTGCTTTTGCCCATAGCTGAGAAGGTCAGCCTGCGTATGTAGGTAATCGGCAAGGAAAATTTCGCCAGCAACCTGTTCGACCTCAGCGATTATTTCTGGCGTGCGACGAAAGAACATGGCGCCCAACGCGGTTCTGGCTTTGGGATAAGATAACTCGAGATTTTCAAATACCGTTAAGTTCTCATAGATTGATGGATTCTGGAATTTACGCCCAACCCCTTCATGAACAATTTTATTTTCCCGAAGTTTACTCAGTTCCTTATTGCGAAATTTGATGCTGCCGCTGGTTAGCTTTGTTTTCCCGCAAATGAGATCAAGCACTGTTGTCTTACCCGCGCCATTTGGGCCAATAATAACGTAAATCTGCCCCTCATCGATGTACATTGAAAAATCATCGACGGCTTTGAAGCCATTAAATGAAACGGTTAATCCCTCTACCGCTAAAATTATTTCTTTTATCGGATTTTTCATTTCAGCACTCCGGTGTTTACTCTGGGTTTGGTCATACTCTTTTTGCGCAGCAGCGACATCACGATCGGGTGAATATATTGCTGATAAAGCCCTGCCAGTCCTTTCGGGAAAATCAGCACGACGGCAATAAAGAGCAGGCCCATGGCAATCGTCCAGAGTTCAGGAAAAGACTCGGAAATACTGCTCTTGGCGGCATTGACGATAAGGGCGCCATATACTGCCCCCAGCAAAGAACCTCGCCCGCCCACGGCACAGAAAACGACCATTTCAATTGAAGCAACAGTGCCAATAAACCCTGGCGACATGAACCCTACTTGCAGAGTGAACATCGCGCCACCGATCGCCGAAAACAGAGCGCTAATGCAGAAAACCACCGTTTTGATATTCGCGACATCATAACCAGAGAAACGAACGCGGTCTTCCTTATCGCGAATGGCAACCATCAGTCGGCCGAGCTTGCTATTCACAATAAAATAGCCCGCGCTCACAACCAGCATCAGTAAAACAGCATTAATAAAGTAGAGGATATAGCGTGCAGAATCAGTACGGATATCCCAACCTAAAAGCGTGCGTAAATCCGTGATGCCGTTAATTCCCCCGGTGTAACCCTGTTGTCCGATAATAAGAATCGTCAGGATCGCGGAGATAGCCTGGGTGATAATAGCGAAGTACACCCCGCCAACGCGGCGTTTAAACATTGCGCTGCCGAGAATCCATGCGCAAATAGTGGGCACGATTAAAATAGCCAGAATTGTCAGACTAAAAGAATGGAATGGCTGCCAGAACGAGGGCAAAGCGGTTAGCTGATTCCAGTCCATAAAATCCGGGATGCCCGGGGTGGTTTGCATTTTTGTTTCCGCTGGCGAGGAAGCTTCCAGCTTGAGAAACATGGCCATACAATAACCGCCGAGGCCAAAAAAGATGCCCTGCCCCAGGCTCAGAATACCGCTGTAGCCCCAACAAAGTACCAGCCCGACGGCAACAAATGCATAAGTCAGGTATTTACCGATCAGGTTTAAACGGAAAAGATCCAGGGTTAGCGGCATGACGATAAAAATAAGGCCTATCACCAGGGCAATACCCAGTAGCGGATAATTTTGCATGCGTTTCATCATAAACTCCTAGCGGCGGACCCGGTTGGCGAAAAGACCTTGCGGACGCAATAGCAGAATGCCGACCACGATCAGTAGCGTAATCACCTTCGCCATTGAACCGCTCAGGAAAAACTCCAGCGTGGATTGCGATTGTGAAATGGCAAATGCGGAGGCGAGCGTGCCGAGCAAACTTTGCGCGCCGCCAAACACCACCACCAGGAAGGTGTCAACGATATACTGCTGGCCAGCCGTTGGACCTGTTGAGCCGATCATGGTAAAGGCGCTTCCGGCGATCCCGGCGATGCCGCACCCAAGTGCGAAGGTTCGACTATCGACCTGAGCCGTATTAATACCCACCGCGCTGGCCATCTGGCGGTTAAGTACCACCGCGCGGACTTTTATTCCCCAGGCGGAGAAATAAATCAGCCAGGCCGTAAAAGCGGTAATAACTACGGTCAGCAGCAGAACAAATACCCCATTAACAGGAATATCAATATTGTCGGCAAACTGATACGACCCCATTAGCCATGAAGGTAAGTCAACGCCGACTTCGCGGGGACCAAATAGCGAACGATAGCACTGCTGTAGAATCAGGCTCAGACCCCATGTCGCCAGCAGCGTGTCGAGGGGGCGTTTATACAGATGCCGTATCAGGATTTTCTCAACGAGCGTACCCAGCAAGGCGGTACACAGGAAAGCAAGGGCAATGGCAACAAAGAAGTAGATGCCGAAGATTGAAGGCAGATAAGCGCTGAAAAACTTACCGGTCAACCATGTGACATAAGCACCCAGGATCATGAACTCGCCATGAGCCATATTAATCACGCCCATCTGGCCAAAAATAATAGCGAGTCCAAGCGACATCAGAACAAACACGGCGAACAGGCTGAGCCCCGAAAACCCCTGCATGACAAAAATGGAAGCCAAATCGGCGAAGTTATAATCGCTGAACATGGAAGTATCCTCGGTGAAGTCAAAGACCCCCCACGCTATATGGGGGGAAGCGTCGGTTAGTCTTTCGGGAATGGGTTCGGTTCGATAAGTTCTGGCGTCTGATAAATCACGTCGTACTGCCCATCCGCACGAGCGCGACCGATAACCGTTTTGGACCACAGATGATGGTTATCATGGATGCGTACATACCCTTCCGGCGCATCTTTGAACTCAATACCGGGCGAGGCCTTACGAATTTTGTCCACGTCGAACGAGCCAGCTTTCTCAACCGCCGCTTTCCATAACCATGGGCCAAGATAGGCCGCCTGAGTGACATCGCCGATAACCATGTTATTACCCCAGCGCTTTTTAAATGCGGCGACAAAGCTTTTATTTTCCGGATTATCCATACTCTGGAAATACTTCATCGAGGCATAGGCGCCGACGATATTTTCGCCGCCAATACCGCGGATCTCATCTTCCGTGACGGAGATGGTCAGCAGCAGCGGTTTCTCCTGCGTCATATCGATCCCCGCCGCCTTCAATTGCTTATAGAAGGCCACATTCGAACCGCCGACAACAATGGCATAGATAACATCAGGCTTCTTGAGTTTTATTTTGTTAATAACCGAATTGAACTGCGTATTACCGAGTGGGTAATAATCTTCGCCAACGACTTTCAGCCCCAGCTTTTCAATATGGTGACGGGCGATTTTGTTTGCAGTACGCGGCCAAATATAATCAGAGCCAAGCAGGTAGAAGGTTTTTGCATGTTTATTTTTAACTACCCAATCAATGCCGGAGATTATCTGTTGAGTAGCTTCCTGTCCGGTATAAATAACGTTTGGCGATTGCTCAAGCCCTTCGTAAAAGGTTGGGTAATAGAGCATGCCGTTATATTGCTCAAGTACCGGCAGCATGGCTTTGCGGGAAGCCGAAGTCCAGCCGCCGAAGATAGCGGCGACCTTATCACTGACCAGTAACTTACGCGCTTTTTCTGCAAAGGTCGGCCAGTCGCTGGCCCCGTCTTCCTGTACATATTCAATTTTTCTCCCCAGTACCCCTCCGGCAGCGTTAATCTGCTCAATAGCCAGCTTTTCAGCCTGAATCGAGCCGGTTTCACTGATGGCCATCGTGCCTGTGGATGAATGCAGTATCCCGACCTTGACGCTATTGTCGGTGACCGCCAGGCCCGTGGTATTAACCACTGACGTCGCCGGGGCGGCGATGGCCGTATTAGCTGCCATCATCAGGCCGGCAATCGCCAAAAGTTTCGCTTTGAGGCACGCCTGGTGAAACCGGCCTGGGCTCGGGATTTTCATATTGCTATGTGGCTGGGGTAAATCACGAATGTTCATGGTAGCCCTCATAATCGTTATGGTTCATCTCAACTGGGGCTATCATGCGAGAGAGTCCATCAATCCAACAATGCGCGAGGTAACGCAGCGGCTACGTCATTTAACGTATTGGTTAATTCTCATAATCAAGACATGCTCACGTGCGCGATAACAAGAAAATACTAAGACGCGCCTGTGGTTAAGTTCAGCATTTTTATCATTTCAGGAGCAGTGAATGACCGTTCAGCAAAAGGCGTTTAAATCGCGCAGACGCTACAACCAGTGGGTGACCAATCAGACTCTCGAGGATTTTGCGCTCCGCTATACGCCGGTCTCGGCACGACGCTGGAGCGCAAAGCGAGTTGTTATGACAGCGCTCAGCGCAATTACCTTTTTGGCGCTTGAAGCCATTGGCGGCGCGCTGACGTTAACCTATGGATTTAATTATGTGGTGGTGGCGGTTATCTTAGTTAGCATTATTATCTTTGCGCTATCAATGCCGATTGCCATTAATGCCGCAAAAAACGGCCTGGATATTGATTTGCTGACCCGCGGCGCCGGATTTGGCTACCTTGGTTCCACGGTGACCTCGTTAATCTATGCTTCTTTCACCTTTATATTTTTCGCCCTGGAAGCCGCTATTATGGCGATGGCGCTTAATATGCTGTTTGGCCTGCCATTGCACTTTGGTTATCTGATTGGTTCCGTTGTTGTTATTCCCCTCGTCACCTGGGGGTTCACTTTTATTTCCCGTTTTCAGCAGTTCACCCAGTTTTGCTGGCTGGCGCTACAGCTATTACCCTTTATTTTCATTTTAATACGTGAACATCATGTGCTGCAAAACTGGATCGACTTCCCTGGTTTTATTACAGCCCGCGATGGTTCTTTCGATTTCCTTCAGCTCGGCGCCGTCTGTTCCGTACTGCTCTCACTGGTAAGTCAAGTGGGAGAGCAGGTCGATCAGGTTCGTTTTTTACCAAAGCCACAACATCCGGCCCGCTGGAGATGGTATGGCGCAGTAATTGCCGCAGGTCCGGGGTGGGTTGTCATCGGCGCCATCAAGATCCTGCTCGGCTCCTTCCTCGCCGTGCTGGCGTTTAATTACGGACTCGGCGCGGAACTGGCCAGCGAACCCACCCATATGTATCTGGTGGCATTTAGCTATGTCACCCATTCATCATCAACGCTACAGGCATTAACCGGTATTTTTGTGGTGCTCTCCCAGCTCAAAATTAACGTCACCAATGCATATGCCGGCTCGATCGCATGGTCTAATTTTTTCCTGCGCCTGACCCATCGTCATCCAGGGCGCGTCGTGTGGCTGTTTTTTAATGTCGGTATTGCTCTGTTATTGATGGAACTTGGCGTTTATCGCGTATTTGAGGATATCCTGGGCATTTATGCGGTGGCGGCCACATCCTGGCTTGGCAGCGTGGTTGCCGATCTCACGTTAAATAAGTGGCTTAAATTACGACCAGCGGAAATAGAGTTTCGCCGGGCCTATCTCTACGATATCAATCCTGTCGGCATCGGTTCGATGACGCTCGCCATGCTCTGCGGTCTCTCAGCCTGGATGGGATGGCTTGGTCATCCTCTACAGGTTTTTGCCTCAATGTTATCGTTGTGTCTGACGTTTATCACCGCCCCCTTCATCGCCTGGCTGACTCGCGGACGTTACTATTTTTCCCGGACGCCGGTGCAGGTCACGGCAACGGAATGCTGTGTCTGCGGTAATTATTTTGAAAAACCAGAGATGAGCTATTGTCCTTTTTATCAGGGCAGTATTTGCTCACTATGTTGTTCTCTCGATGTCCAGTGCAACGATACTTGCAAACCTCATGCGCGCTATACGGAACAGGCTTCAAAGCTTATCGGGATATTTATTAAAGAAAAATCATTACGCAAAATTGATCCCAGAGTGTGGAGTTTTATCAGCATTTTGCTGTTATTCAGTTCCGTCATCGGTCTGCTTTTGATGCTGGTTTTCGCTCAGATGCGCGATGAATTCGGCAGCGAGCAGGACCTTCTCGCCGCGGCGTTATGGAAAGTTTTTTTTATCCTGCTTATCGTAACCGGCGTCACCACCTGGCTATTTGTCCTGACAAATAAAAGTCGCCAGATTGCGCAAGAGGAATTGCGCCTGCAAAGCGACCGTCTGATGAAAGAAATTATTGCCCATGAAGCGACGGACCGGCAATTGCAGCAGGCAAAGGAAGATGCCGACGATGCTAATCAGGCCAAAAGCCGCTATCTCACCGGCATTACTCATGAACTCAGAACGCCGCTCAATGCGATGCTGGGTTATGCGCAATTACTCGAACGTGCTGATGATATCCCCCCAGCCCGGCAGCGCGGTATCGGTATTATGCGCAGAAGCGGCGAGCATCTGGCTAATCTAATTGAGGGATTACTGGATATTTCGAAAATTGAAGCGGGAAAATTAGAAATATATCGTGAAGAAGTGCGCATTGGCGATTTGGTGCAGCAACTGGTCGCCATGTTTGAACAACAGGCCAGCGATAAAGGACTGACATTTCACTACAACGCCCCACACTGGCTGCCCGAGGCGGTGATGACGGATGAGAAACGCCTCCGGCAAATTCTTATCAATCTGCTTTCTAATGCGGTTAAATTCACGGACAGAGGCAGTGTAACCCTCGATTTCCAGTATCGTAGCGAGGTGGCGTTTTTCTCGGTTCACGATACCGGCATCGGCATCGCCCCTGAGAACCTGGAACGCATCTTTAAGCCTTTCGAACGCGTATCCGGCGATAGTCGTCGGATCGGGACGGGCCTTGGGCTGACGATTACCCGGCTTCTGACTTATATCATGGGTGGCGATCTCCAGGTGGAAAGCATCCGTGGCGAAGGCACAACGTTTAAACTCACCCTGATGCTGCCAAGCTATAGCGGGGATGCCTACCAACCCGCCGAGCCTGCGGTAATCACCGGATATCCAGGCAAGCGACACACCCTGCTGGTAGTTGACGATGATGAATCCCATCGGCAGCTGATGATGGATTTACTCACGCCCATAGGCTTCACGCTGCTAACAGCCGAAAATGGTCATGTCGCGCTACATTTAGCCCGGCAAAATCATATCGACCTTCTTCTTCTGGATGTTGCAATGCCTGAAATGTCGGGGTGGGAACTGCTACGTCAGTTACGTAATAAGGGACAATTAGCGCCGGTAATTATGATTTCTGCGGAAGCGGATGAGGGTAAATGCCGCCATTTCACTGGCGAAGGGGAAGTTCGCTACCTGGTTAAACCGCTGCGTTTCCCTTTACTACTGGAGAACATCGGTGAAATATTGCATCTCCAGTGGCGCACGGAATGTCAGCCGCCAAAGCAGCCGGAAATACATGAACCACGCTCGCAGCTTACCCGTGTCCAGATTGAGTCGTTAAAAGAGATGGCCAGATTGGGTTATGTGAGAGGGTTTCGTGAACTGCTGGACAAACATATTTCCGCTAACCAGATCAGCAAAGCCGAGGGCGAAAAATTTGCCGAGTTGCTGAGGCGCTTTCGATTCAAAGAGATAGTCGAGAGTCTTGAACGCCCGGAGGGAGAGAAAAATGGCAATAGCAAAGCCGACGGTACTTATCGTCGATGATGATATCAACACGGTAAGTATGTTGAATGACACGCTTGATGAAGCCGGTTTTACCGTTCTGGTCGCTCTGGAGGGTAATCAAGCCCTTTCGATAACCAGCCAGATAACCCCGGATATCATTCTGCTTGATGCCGTAATGCCGCATCTGGATGGGTTTTCAACCAGTAAGCGCCTGCGGCAAAATCCGGGGCTGCGGCATACCCCGATTATTTTCATGACAGGCCTGAGTGATACGCAGAATATCGTTGATGCATTTGATGCCGGGGTGGTCGATTACGTAATTAAGCCGATACGCACGGAAGAGCTGGTTGTCAGAATGCGTACCCACTTGCGGAACTCAAAATTAACGGTCAGTGCCTATAGCGCGATGGATTCCGTTGGCCAGACCTTATGTGTTTTTAGCAAAGAGGGGCAACTACGCTGGGCCACGCCCAATGCATGGCAACTGATGAAAAACTTCAGCGATACCGGGTATGAACCCAATAAAAAAATAGTAAACCGGATCATCGGTTGGCTGAACAATACGGAAGGTTTAAAAATACCCTTAGATCTTTCATCGCAAGGCATCGCTCTGAAATTCTATCTTTCACGCCGGACCGCTGAAGGAGAAAGTTTGCTACGTATTGAAGAGATCAAAGGACATGAAGAAGTCGAAGCGGTGAAACGCCTGAAAAACAACCTAGGGCTGACGCAACGAGAAGCCGAAGTCCTCCTGTGGATTGCCAGGGGAAAAACAAACCGCGAAATTGGCGATATTTTAAACCTTAGCCCCAGAACCGTGAATAAACACCTTGAAATTGTATTTCCAAAGCTGAGTGTGGACAATCGCACCGCAGCGGCAGCGTTGGCAATAAATTCGCTATATGCCAGGGAGAAAATGTAGCGACAATGAGGCGTATTCGCGCAGACCTGCCCTGACATTTTTATCAGGCAGAACTGGCACCCTCATGTCCACGTCTCCGTCACCTGTGGCGGTATCGATGAGCACGGGAAGTGGAAGAAAATCAGCTTCCGTAAGGATGCCATGCGCGCCCGCTGGATGTGGAATATCCGCCAGCTTCTGCTGAGCGTCTGGTTCGAAGGCGTGGCCCTGCCGCCGTCCCTGTCACATATCACCACCGAATCACAATGGCGCAGTCTGATACTGACGGCCGGAGGCGACTACTGGCACGTCTACATGTCAAAAAAGACGGACGGTGGCAAAAACACCGTGAAATACCTGGGGCGTTACCTGAAAAAGCCGCCGATAGCGGGCTCCCGGCTGGCGCACTACGCCGGAAGTGCCACGCTGAGCTTTCGCTACCACGACCACAACACGGGCGAGCTGGCCACAGAGACGCTGACGCAGAGGGACATCGTGGCGCGCCTGAAACAGCACATCCCGGAGAAGTTCTTCCGTAAGCGTACAGCGAGTGACCTGCCCCCAGGATTAGATACAACCGTCAGTTAGTAAGGTCGGTTTGTTTACCTTCACATTTTCCATTTCGCCACCGTGCTGCAAACTCTGATGGCGTCTGATAATTCAGTGCTGAATGTGGACGACACTCGTTATAATCCTGCCGCCAGTCATTAATGATTTTCCTTGCGTGAACGATATCGCTGAACCAGTGCTCATTCAGGCATTCATCGCGAAATCGTCCGTTAAAGCTCTCAATAAATCCGTTCTGCGTTGGCTTACCCGGCTGAATTAAGCGCAACTCAACACCATGCTCAAAAGCCCATTGATCCAGTGCGCGGCAAGTGAACTCCGGCCCCTGGTCAGTTCTTATCGTCGCCGGATAGCCTCGGAACAGTGCAATGCTGTCCAGAATACGCGTGATCTGAGGCTTTGTTGAATAAATCAGCTTCAGGACGAGTGACTCTGTAGCTGACCGGGTTTTCAGGCAATACGCACGCTTTCTGGCATACCAGCCTTCGTTATTTTATTCAGCGCACGCACCATGCCCAAAGCCTCTGCTACCTGACCATCGTAATCACACAGCGTCAGTGAACCTCCGAACAGTTGCTTTACCCTGTACATGGCCGTCTCCGCTATCGAGCGACGGTTGTAATCTGTTGTCCATTTCCACCGGGCATTACTCCCGGTCAGCCGCTGATTCGCTACTGCACGGTTACGGTCTGCGTACTCTACGGGCCAGTAACCCGCTCCTTTTCGGGGCGGGATGAGGGCACTGATTTTCTTGCGCCGCAGTTCATCGTGACAGAGTCGGGTGTCGTAAGCGCCGTCTGCTGCGGCTGCCCTGATTTTTCTGTGTGTCTGCCGGCTAAGACCCGGGAAAGCTTCTGAGTCCGTGACGTTGTTCAGAGACAGGTCCGCGCAGATGACTTCATGTGTTCTGCTGTCAACGGCCAGATGCAGCTTCCGCCAGGTACGACGGCGCTCTTTGCCGTGATTTTTGACTTTCCATTTGCCTTCACCAAAAACCTTCAGCCCGGTGGAATCAATCACCAGGTGTGCGATTTCACCCCGGGTGGGTGTTTTGAAACAGACATTAACCGACTTTGCCCGCTTGCTGACACTGCTGTAATCCGGGCAGCGCAACGGAACGTTCATCAGGGCAAAAATGGAATCAATAAAACCCTGCGCAGCCCGCAGGGTCAGCCGGAACAGGCGTTTAATCATCAGGACGGTGGTGATGGCAAGGTCAGAATAGCGCTGAGGTCTTCCCCGTGATGAAGGCGTTGCCGACTCATACCAGGCATGAATCGCTTCATCGTCCAGCCAGAAAGTGAGGGAGCCACGGTTGATGAGGGCTTTGTTGTAGGTGGGCCAGTTGGTGATTTTGAACTTTTGCTTTGCCACGGAACGGTCTGTGTTGTCGGGAGGATGCGTGATCTGATCCTTCAACTCAGCAAAAGTTCGATTTATTCAACAAAGCCGTTTGACCGTATCATTCTTAGCCAAATGCGCTAAGGCTAAAATTTAGTATGAGTAGTGATAAGCACTTTTCCTCAACAGGAAAATATCAACCTCCGTTTGCTTAATGAAGGTCTGCTTATCGCTCACAACTGCCCGTCATGCCAGCTCAAAAAACAGGCTTGACGTAGGATATTTTCCGTTTTCCAAGCGGACCCCTATCAAAGGATTTATCTGTCGACCATCGTCATCAAAAGCAGCATCGAGACTGGAGCGTGAAAGATAAATGCCGTTTATGCTGTCATTCAGGGTAACTGCATAGTCGGTAGTTCCAGCACATATCTTTCGCCGTTTCCAGAGCATGGGTCAACCGGAACAGGTCATTCTGCGCAGACAACTCCCCGGAGCTGGAACGCCAGAGGTAGTTCAGCTTACGGGCCAGTTTAGCATTGACGCCCAGCTGTCGGCCCTGTTTCAGAAGCCACTCGATGTCAGGGGCCACGTCACGCGAAAAACGACGTTGCTTCAGTGCTGTCGCCAGCCAGCGGGTGAGAAAGAGATTTTCCTGTACCGGTGACACAACGTCACCGTTTTGCCTGGCTAACGCCAGCGCCACCAAGGCGCACCACGCCAAATGTGCTGATTTTTCTGTCAGATTCACTGGGGAGTTTTTTCCTTTGTTTTGGGAGCTGAATATATCTTAACCGGAAGCGGGTTTCATCCGGAACCGTAGCCCCTGGACTGAACATCAGGTCCGGACTGGCGAGCAGTGCGCAGCCAGTCTTCTGAATGCCGCTTTGCGGCATGGAGGCGCCAGATGAGGTTACATGCGTCTGTGGAGTCAAATGGCGCCGAAAGCCCGACGTAGCCGGTTACCGGACTATAAATTCTGCCCGTTTGCCCCCTGTCCTGGTTAGCTCTACCCCGCTATCTCGCCCTTTCGGGCGAGGTGTAGTCAAGGACACTCCGGTCCGGCGCTGGTTTGATCGCCGGATTTTAAGGGATGTGGTGATATACGGATCCGTCTCCTATCTTCCGAATCTCGCGTAAGCGTTAACGTCAACCAACGCATCACTAGGGCTACGTCACTTGTGGCTCGTTGATGTTATGAGGTTGCCGTGTCTTCTGCGCTTTCCCCCTCCAACCCCACTAGGACAACTTCCCGCTGGGGCTTGTACGTCAGCATTGTGCTGATTGGCGCGAATCTGCGCGCCCCCATTACGAGCCTCGGGCCGGTTCTTCCCGATATTCAACGCGCCTTACACCTCGGAGGTCTTGGGGCGGAAGCAGCTGGCACCGACGGCAAACATCTCCAATTCAATGCGCAGCTGGCGACAAACCATTTCCATCAATTAGGGCTGGCCGCCTTGTGAATTCCAGAAAACGATCTTGCGAATACCTGTGCGCCAGGCGCTTTTAGCCATTTCAAAACACACTTTCCCCAGAACATCATATGGCAACGAAAGTGTGTCAGGGTAAGCTAGGTGTTCGTCAGATTTACCTACAGGCAAAGTGGCCAACACCAGCATGGTAAATTGGCAGGCAGTAATTCTACAGCTCGCTCAATAATGCTGGCATTAATGGCAGCAAACACCCGAACCAGCAGATGAGGTCCGTGTCGTTCTACGGCGCAAATAGGTAGTACTGCGACGATATTCGCCATATCCAGTTTACTGAATTCCCGCGTGGTGAGATCACACCACTAGGGAGAAGACGGTTTAAGCATGTTTACCTCCGGTTTTGTCTAACAATAAAAGATACGGTACGTTGCATTTAGGGCATTTTAGACCGGCTCTATGTCCTGCTATGTGCTAACTTTTCCAGTTTAATGGCCTCTCGTCGAGTTGTGTGGCAACAGTGTTGCCACCGGCGGAAATCCGCCGGTTTGAATGCTTTTTTGTTCAGCAGGCGACGAGGTGCCCGTCGCCAAAATCGGTAAAGCGCTGCGGTACTCTCTGATAGCCGATGGGTTTGATCGGTTCTGGTCTTATCGGCATTGCGCTGGTGGCTCGGGGTTGCCGTCTTTGCTGAACGTCAGGTATAGGAACGGCGCTGAGCAAGTGCTGAGTATAAGGATGCTGCGGATGGTGCAACACTCGATCTCGTGGGCCGATCTCCACGAGCTGGCCGCCAAACATCACCGCTACCCGGTGGCAGATGCGCTCCACCACCGCCATATCATGGGAAATAAACAGATAGCTGAGCCGATAGCGCTGACGCAAATCTTCCAGCAGCGTCAGCACCTGCGCCTGTACTGAAACATCCAGCGCGGAAACCGATTCATCGGCGATGATCACTTTCGGGTTCAGCGCCAGCGCGCGGGCAATGCAAATGCGCTGGCGCTGGCCGCCGGAAAACTGGTGCGGATAACGCCGCATCGCTTCCGCTGGCAGGCCGACCTGCTGCAATAGCTGCGCCACCCGCTCCGTGCGCTGTACTGCGGGCATCTGCTCATGAATCAGCAGCGGCTCCCCAACCAGGTCGAAAATAGTTTTGCGCGGATTGAGCGCCGCCCAGGGATCCTGAAACACCATCTGCAAATCGCGGCGTACCGCTCTTAACGCCTCGTCCTTCAGGCCGTGCAGCTCCTGTCCGTTAAGCTGCGCGCTGCCGCTAAATGGCACCATATTCATCAGCGCTTTTGCCGTCGTCGATTTACCGCAGCCGCTTTCACCGACGATGCCCAACGTCTCGCCGGGGAAAAGATCGAAGCTGACGCCATCGACGGCATGGACTTCGCGACGCACGCGCAGGCCGTCGCCGCGCACCGGAAAGCGCACGCTGAGGTCGCGGACGCTGAGCAACGGTCGCGTCGCCTCGACCGGCGCCAGCGCGGGCGCCTGGCCCAGCACCGGTACCGCCTGCAACAGCTGGCGGGTATAAGCCGCCTGCGGCGAGGTAAACAGCGTTTTTGCCGGAGCCTGCTCCATGATTTTGCCGTGACTCATGACCAGCACATCATCGGCCATTTCTGCCACCACTCCCATATCGTGGGTGATCAACAGCAGGCTGGTGGAAAACGCCTGCTGCAGTTCGCGCATCAACTCGAGGATCTGCGCCTGAATAGTGACGTCGAGGGCCGTGGTCGGCTCATCGGCAATCAGCACCTGTGGCTGGCACAGCATTGCCATGGCGATCATCACCCGCTGGCGCATACCGCCGGAAAGCTCGTGCGGATACTGTTGCAGGCGCTTCTCCACATGACTGATTTTGACCGCGTCCAGCATCGTGCTGACCCGGCTGCGCCGTTCACGGCGGCCCAGCACTTCGTGGCGTTGCAGCGTCTCTTCCAGCTGCTGGCCCACCGTCATCAGCGGATTGAGCGAGGTCATCGGTTCCTGAAAAATCATGGCAACCGACTTGCCGCGCAGCAACTGCATTTGCCGCTCCGGCAGGCTGAGCAAATCCTGGTTATCAAAAATAATCGCGCCGCCTGGAATCTGTGCCTCCTCCGGAAGCAAACCCATGATCGCCAGCGAAGTCAGCGATTTACCGCTGCCCGACTCGCCGGCAATGCACAGAGTTTTTCCCGGCCAGAGCGCAAAGCTGACGTCATCCACCACCCGCTGTGTACCAAACTGGATCGACAGGCGCTCGACCGAGAGCAGCGGCGCCGGAAATAGGACTGCTGACATAACGCTCCTAATTAAACACGCTGTTGGGAAAATAGAACGACACCACCCAGTTAGGCCGATCGACGATTTCGCTGATGCGCAGATCGCCGCACACGGAGCAGAGCATATAGGCCTCTTCCGCCGACATCCCTTGTTCGCGGCACAGCGCATCGATGGTATAGCTTAACGCGTCGCGGGCGGCGGTCATCAGGTCAGGGCCAATGCCGGTGAAGGCGCTGTAGCCGTGCCGATCCAGATGTTGGGTCACTGGGCCAGGGGTGGCGAAACGCGGCGTTTTCAGCGGCATATCTTTAACCACTTCCAGCTTCACCACCACGTCCATCGCGCTTTCAATCGCCGTGCCGCAGACTTCACCATCGCCCTGCGCGGCGTGGGTGTCACCAATAGAAAACAACGCGCCTTCTACTTCCACCGGTAGCCATAATGTGCAGCCAGCGGCCAGATCGCGAATATCCAGATTGCCGCCCACGCGGCGCGGCGGCACCACCGAATGATGGCCCGCGGCGGCGGGAGCGACGCCGAGGGTACCGGCGAAGGGTTTCAGCGGTACGCGGCCATATCGGCCAAAGGCGCAGGGGGTTAAGCCCTGGCGGTCATATTGCCACAGCGTCAGCGCCGGATCAGAAAACTGATCGGCCAGCAGGCCGAAGCCCGGGATATTCGCAGTCCAGCCAAAGCCGCTGGGACGAAAGGATTCCAGCGTCACCTTTAGCGCATCGCCCGGCTGAGCGCCTTCCACATAGACCGGGCCACTGACCGGGTTGAGCTTATCAAACGGCAGCGTTGGGATATCCGCTGCGGTAGAACCGGCGTTGAACCAGCCGTTAGCCGCATCCAGGCAGTGAAACTCCAGTTGGCTGCCGGAAGCTACGTGCAGGACCGGGCTCAGGCTGTTATCCCAGCCGAAATGATGTTGAGCATGATGAATGGTCTTCACCAGACAATTTTGGCACATCCTGACTCTCCTTTAAGCAGCGGCGCCGTCCCGGCGCCATCAAATTATTTCAGTCCGATATAGTCGTAGTTGACTGGTACATGCACTGGATCGACATACAGCGCGTCCTCGCCCCCCATGCGTGCGGAATGTACGGTGTAGCGCTTCTCGTTGAATACCGGCACCCAGGGCGCGTCATCCATTGCAGTGATGAAGATTTTGCGCCAGGCTTCAATGCGCGCGTCCTGCTGGTCGGGTTTCACCATGCTGTCCGCCGCGGCCGCCTGCGCGTCCAGCGCTTTGTTGCAGTAGCGCGCCCAGTTCCAGCCGCCCTCTACCGCCCCGGCGCAGCCGAGGATCGGGCCATAGAAGTTGGAGGGATCCGGGAAATCGGCGATCCACGCCATGCCGCCGGACCAGACCATCGGCGCTTGGCTGGCGGAGCCGCCCGCCGCAATCACATTCGCCTGCGCCAGGGATTTGATGCTGGCGTGGATGCCCACTTTGGCCAGATCCTGCTGGATAGACTGAGCGATACGCGGCTGCGGATCGGTATTCATCACGTACAGTTCGGTAGCAAAACCGTTGGGGAAACCCGCTTCGCTGAGCAGTTGCTTCGCTTTTGCCGGGTCGTAGCTGAAACCCTGATATGCCTTGTCATAACCGGGCATGGCGGGTGGCAGTGGCTGGTTGGCCGGCGCCGCGCGTCCATTAATGATGCGCACGATGCGATCTTTGTTGACCGCCATGTTCACCGCCTGGCGGACTTTGAGATTATCGAAAGGCGGCAGCGTGGTTTTCATCGTCACGTAGCCGGTCTGCAACTGGTCGCCGGTGACCATCAGGCCCTTATAGGCCGGGTTGTTTTTAAACGACAGAAACTGTGCGGGCGGTACGCCGTCGCCGGCAATATCCACTTCGCCTTTTTCCAGCCGCAGCAGAGCGACCGAGGGATCCTGTCCCATTTCGAACTTTATGTGATCCAGCCGCGGCACGCCGGCTTTAAAGTAGTTCGGGTTTTTGCGGAAGATCAGCTCCTGGCCCAGCTTCCACTCCTGGAGCTCAAACGCGCCGCTGCCGACCGGATGCTTGCCGAAGTCGGCGCCCCATTTCTCCACCTCCTCACGGGGAACCACCGAGGCAAAGTTCAGCGCCAGCACATGCAGGAAGGTGGCGTTGGGCTCTTTCAGAGTGATTTTTACCGTATGATCGTCGACGACCTCGATACCGCTCAGGGTCGTGCTTTTACCGCTGGCCTCCTCGTCATAGCCCGCGATGGGACTGAAGAACCCGGCGCCCGGACTTTGGGTTTTCGGGTTGACTGTGCGTTCCAGAGAATATTTCACGTCCGCCGCCGTGACCTCGCGGCCGTTGTGGAATTTCACCCCTTTGCGTAGCACAAAGGTGTAGACCTTGCCGTCCTCGGAAATGGCGTAGCTCTCCGCCAGGTCGTTCACCAACTCGGTGGTGCCGGGACGATAGTCCATCAGGCCGTCGAACAGGCTTTTGATCATCGACCAGTTTTGCCAGTCATAGCCAATGGCCGGATCGAGGGTCGCCACGTCGTTCTGGTAGGTCACCACGATATCGCCGCCGGTCTTCTCGTCAGCCTGCGCGCCATAAGAGAAACAGGCCGCGGCCACCGCCATTGTCAATAACGCATTTTTCATCATCTTCCCCTGCTACTTTTTGACATCAATGCGCGGATCGACCCACGGCAGCACCAGATCCGCAATAAGGTTGCCGCCAACAATGGCAACCGCTGACACGGTGGTTACCCCGACAATCACCGGGATATCCACCTGTTGAATCGCCTGCCAGGCCAGCTGACCGATACCCGGCCAGCCAAAGACCGATTCGACTACCACCAGTCCGCCCATAAAAATGCCGATATCAATGCCTATCATCGGAATTAGCGGCAGCACGGCATTCGGCAGTACGTGACGCAGCAGTACGCGGGTTCGGCCCAGCCCTTTGGCCCGCGCGGTACGGATAAAATCCTGATGCAGCACCTCAATCATCGACGAGCGCAACATGCGTGAATACCAGCCGCTGCCGAGCAGGCCGAGGGTTAGCGCCGGTAGCGCCAGATGGCTGAAGCCGCCATAGCCTCCCATCGGGAACCAGTTGAGTACCACGGCGAAAAGATAGAGAAAAAGCATCGCGGCGATGAACTGCGGCGCCGAAACACCGATAAAGGAGAGCGCCATCAGAAGCCGGTCCGCCAGCCCGCCGCGTTTTAACGCCGCCAGGGTGCCGAGTGCGATCCCCAGTACCAACTCGCAGAGAATACCCGCCGCCATCAGCTGCAGTGACGGCCCGATACGGGCGGAAACCAGTTCACTCACTTCGCTGCGCTGAATAAACGAGCGTCCCAGATCGCCGTGCAGCAGCCCCTGCAGATAACGCCAATATTGCTGATAAAACGGCAGATCCAACCCCAACTGATGGCGGATGTTTTCGACTACTTCCGGCGTGGCACTGCGCCCGGCGATTTGGCGCGCTGGATCGGCGGGCAACATAAACAGCAGCAAATAGCAGATCAACGTAACGCCAAGCAGGATCAGCCCGGCATGCAACAGACGTTTTCCCAGAAATAGCATTAGTTTCGTCCTTTTAAGCCGGGATCGAGGGCGTCGCGCAGGGCGTCACCAGCGATATTGAAAGAGAGCGACAGCAGCACAATCGCCGCGCCGGGAAAAAACACCAGCCAGGGAGCCGAAGTAAAATAGCTCTGGCTTTCAAAGATGATGTTGCCCCAACTCGGCGTTGGCGGCTGTACCCCCACCCCGAGGAACGATAGAGTAGCTTCCAGCAGGACTGTGGTGGAGATGCCTAGTGTGGCCCAGACCAGCACCGTTGGCGCCAGATGTGGAATTAAATGCACGCCGAGAATACGCAACGTTCCGGCCCCCAGGGTGCGTTCCACGGCGATAAAGTCGCGGGCGCTAAGCGCGCTAGTTTCGGCGTAGATAACCCTGGCGATCTGCACCCAGTTCACCATGGCGATCACCAGGGACACGATCCAGACACTTGGCTGGAAAATCGCCGCCAGGGCAATCGCCAGCAGCAGTGCGGGAAACGCCATCATCAGATCGGTAAAGCGCATCAGCAGCCCTCCGATACGCCCCTGCAGATAACCTGCGCTAAGCCCTACCAGGACGCCGATCAGTACTGCAGTGCCGTTGGCGACAACACCGATGAGTAACGAAGTACGAGCTCCGTAAATTAAACGCGAGAAGAGATCGCGTCCCAGCAGATCGGTTCCCAGCCAGTAAGTGCTGTTGGGAGAAAGCGGTGCGCCTTCCAGGCTCAGTCCCTCGACAAACTGTTCATCGGGATCGAAGGGGGTGAGCCAGGGGGCAAACAGCGCGCTCATCACCACCAGGAGAATAAACAGCAGCGAGAGCAGCAGGGCTGGCCGGCGCAGAAAATATCCGACTCTATTCATTGTGCTCCCCGCTTGCCGGACGACATTCGTAGCAGCCACTTCTGCGCCACCTGTGCCACCGACTGGTTCGTACACATTGATTCCGAGCGCAGGCGAACCCATGCCTGTTGTTCATCAATACTTTCCGCTTGCATCTGGGCCGCCAGAGCTTGGGTAATCTGCGGCATTGCTGCCAGACGCTGGCGCAGTAGCATCTGTTGCTGTTGAATGTCATGCAACTGCTGACGCAGCCCCACTGCCATCATCAGGGTGGTATAGATGGCTCGCTGTGTAATAGGCTTGGTAAGGAGCGCTGTTGCCCCTAACTCCAGCGCGCGCTGTACCTGGTAAAGTCCCTCATGTGAGGTCAGCGCGATCACCGGTATTCCCGCCAGATTGATCTGGCTCAGGGTTAGCGGGCTGGCGAATGCCTCCAGTTCCACCAGTACTGCACAGGGGGTGAGAGGAGGTAAAGCCTCATCTCCGGTCAGGTGATGCCAGCGGATACCCATCCGCGTCAGGTTTTTTTCCAGCGCTTCGCGACTCCTTGCTTCACAGTCTACCAGCAGGAGCGGCTGAGCATCTAAATCCGGGGACAGCAGCGTTTTCATTTAACAATCCTCAGAGCAGGTCTGGCTGCAACCGTTCGGCTTTCACGTAGCTCGGTCGCGGAGAGATAGGGATCGGGCATAACCGGCAGCGGTTCGCGATGCAGTATCTGAAAGCAAGTTTGTTGCAACTCAGCGATGTAGCAGGGCAAACAGGCGTGGTTGTTTCGAGCCATTACTGAGCGAGCGCCCGGAGAATCAACGTAGTGCTGACGATGCAGTGCCGCCAGCACCGCACCCGGCTCGCTGTTTCCGGCCTCGCGCAGGCTATTGGCAAACAGCCTTACTGCCCGCCAGCCGCCGATGTAGTAGTGGGAGATGCGCTGTGCGCCATGTTGCAGGTGCTGCCGCGCGCAAAAATCGAGATCGACGCTCTCAAAAAACGGTCCGCAGGAAAGCAAACGTACCGCCCTTAGTGGCGCGACTTCGGCGACTTCGGCTTCGGTAAAATTACAGCTGAGCACCGCTAACGTCCGCCGATCGCGAAGACAGGCCTCGTCCAGTGCGCGCAGAAACGCATAAGAGGTTTCGCCTACCAGGTTATTGAGTACAAAATCTACCTCTGTGCTGAGAATCGCCTCAATCAACTCGGTCACGTTGCTGTTTCTCAGGTGCAGATATTTTTCGCCCACCACCGTACCGCCGGAACCTTCCACTACCTCACGGGCGATACGATTGCTTTCCCAGCCCCAGACGTAGTTAGAGCCGATCAGCCAGGAGCGATTTCCGAACATATCCAGCGCCAGCCGCAGGAGTGGCAGCAGAGTCTGGTTCGGACAACCGCCCAGATATACGACCTGCTCGCAGCTCTCGAACCCCTCGTAAGGACAGCCATACCACAGCAGCAGGTTATGCTGCTCCAGGTCCGGGATAATCTCCTTCCGACTGGCAGAGGTAATGGTTCCGAAGATATGGCGGATGCCGTGAGCGATAAAGGTGCTCACCGCTTCACTGTAGGCTGCGAGTTCACCCGCAGGGTTGATATGTCGGGCCCGCAGCTGAAAAGGATAAGCAGGATCGGCATTGATTTCCTCTAAGGCATGGCGCGCACCAAGCAGTGTGCTGTTCGCCAGGTGGCTGTAGGTACCTTCTGTGGAAAGCAAAATTCCAATATCAATAGTTTGCACGTATGTTTGCTCTCTGCATTAATAAAAAAGCCTGATTGTCCTTATTAGGACAATCAGGCTTCATTACCTGTCGATATTTAATGGATTCAAGGCTTAAGGGTTGCCCCTGCTTGCATATACCCGACATGAAAAATTCATGCCATTTTTAAAGCACAGTTAAATCAATGGATTATTTATTTTTGGAGACACTTTTGCACCAATGGGATGCGGCTTGCTCAGTTATGGTGCAATTTTCTGATGCAGTCTGGTCTCTTCAACATGAGGTGGAGTAATGCACACCTGTTTTAGTTCCACGCACTTTTTGAGAGTTCCGGTTTTTCAGCCATCAGCAGGTGATCCTCCGGCGTCAGGTTATTCAGGGATTCATGGGGACGCTCTGGATGGAAGATCCTCGTGACGAAGCCGAATTTGCCCCCGGCCACGTGCTTTTTTTCGAGCGTAATGTTGTCCATGCATTACCAACCCTTCTTGAAGAACCCGTAATATTTCTGTCATTGGCCAGCCCTCGTCGTGATCCTGAAGATATTACCTTTGTTGACCCGAAAGATGGCACTGCCAGAACCTTTATGGCCAGAAATAATGAGTCAGCATAAAGGGCCAGAACCAAAGGTAAGGTGGAGCGGATGGTGAAATACCTCAAGGAGAACTTCTTCGTCCGGTACCGCCGGTTCGACAGCTTCGCCCAGGTTAATCAGCTACTGGAGCAGTGGATGGCTGACGTTGCCGACAGGCGGGAACTTCGCCAGTTCAGGCAGACACCGGAACAGCGCTTCACGCAGGAACAGGAGCATCTGCAGCCGTTGCCGGATACGGACTTCGATACCAGCTACTTCGATATCCGTCATGTCTCCTGGGATGGCTATATCGAGGTTGGCGGAAACCGTTACAGCGTGCCGGAAAGCCTGTGTGGCCAGCCGGTATCAATACGGATCTCGCTGGATGATGAACTGCGGATCTACAGTAATGAGCAGCAGATGGCATCGCACCGTCTCTGTTCGGCTGCATCCGGCTGGCAGACCGTGCCGGAGCATCACGCCCCGCTCTGGCAGCAGGTCAGTCAGGTGGAACCCGAAATCTGATTTATTCAACAAAGCCGCACCAAATCATCACTCGAAGATATTCAGGCATGGTACATCCGCGGCAAGCCCCTAATTTGTACTGAGGGGCAAAGTGAAAAAAGTTACTTTTTGTTGAAACGACAGTTAGCAATATCCCCCGCTTGCGGGGGCCATACCCACCAGGAGCAAACGCAGAAAGCCCGAGATACTTCTGCTGTACCGGGGGCTGGCGACATTTCAGGCAACACTCATAGTTGACATCCTCCCCGCCCTAAAGGGCGGGGAGGATGTCAATAATAGCAGACCACATCATGATGTCATTCTGACCGATAGATGCCAGAAGCAGAGGATCCATCCCATTTTATACCTACCTTGGCTTTGTTGAATAAATCGAACTTTTGCTGAGTTGAAGGATCAGATCACGTATCTTCCCGACAACGCAGACCGTTCC
>OFLS01000138.1_pt1 | contig 39024 bp, 36 predicted proteins | sample 1540891 | NCBI WGS metagenome assembly OFLS01 (sample SAMEA4413038, study PRJEB24355) | metagenome | biome: human; feature: gut; material: faeces | place: United Kingdom | collected 2010
GATACTTGCTTCTCTGGCTGCTACTGGCATGTTGGAAGTATTCGCAATCAATACAGTTCTTTCCATAAGTGGTTTTCCGTTGTTTGGATCGATAAGTTTCGGAAAATCTTCCAATACTTCTGTCATTTCATTACCACGTTCACCACAACCAATGTAAATAATAATATCTGCGTCGGCGTATTTTGCCAATTGGTGTTGTGTCATTGTTTTTCCTGTACCAAATCCACCAGGAATTGCTACTGTACCACCTTTTGCAAGAGGGAAAAACACATCCAAAATTCTTTGACCAGTTTCCAATAAACGATCGACATCTAGTCTTTCTTTGGAAGGTCTTGGAATTCTGATTGGCCAGTCTTGGTACAATTTTATATCTGTTACATTTCCAAAATCATCTTCCACTTGCATAATAGTAGTTTCAATATTGTACTTGCCATTTTCGAGCACGTTTTTGACAGTACCATTAACTCCAACTGGAATCATAATTTTGTGAACGATAGCTTCTGTTTCTGGAACTTCTGCTATGATTTGTCCTTGAGTAACTGTATCACCATTTTTTACTTTTATAGTGACATCCCATAATTTTTCTTCATCAATTGAAATAAGTCCGATACCTTCTGGGATAAAAGTTGAAAATTTATCTCTGATTTCTTTTAATGGTCTTTCAATACCATCAAACATATTCTTCAACAAACCAGGTCCCAATTTTAATGAAAGTGGTTTGTTAGTGTGATAAATTTCGTCGTCTTTTTTCAATCCTTCAGTTTCTTCATAAACTTGGATAACCGCGATATCACCTTCAAGACTGATAACTTCTCCGATTAATTTCTTTTCACCGATTAACACCATTTCCTTGGCTGTAAAATCGGTCATATTTCTTCCTTTTATTACAGGACCATTAATAGAAAAAATCTTACCATTATTCATTGATATCACCGCCTGTCATTAGATTATGAATATCTTCACCCATTTCATGTTTGCAATCTTGCATTTTTGACAAATAAGTGTAATCAAAATTCACTGTTTCTTCTACATCTTGAATCATAAATCCTCCCAAGTAATTGTTAGGAATGGATTTGATTTCTTCGACTTTTTCTGAACTGAAATTCTTAGTTACATAATCATAATCGTTTTGTAAAACCAACAACACTACCTTGTAATCCAAATCAGCCAAGTTTTCTTCAATATTCTTGATTAATTTTTCTTTGTACTCATCGGTCTTCACAAAATCCAATATTTTTTTAGTAACATTATCAAACAATTTTTGCAATACATTTTCTTTTAAAACCAAAAGCTCTCTTCTGCTTTCTTGTTCAGCAGTTCTCAATTTTTCGATAGATTTTTGTTCAGCTTTTCTGGTTCTTTTTTTCAAATTCAAATTGTATTCATCAATTAATTTTTGTTCGTATTCTTTTAGCTCATTTTGATTAGAGTTTTTTACTTCAAGAAGTTTCTTTTCATAATCTTTTTTCTTATTCGCATAGATTATTTTGTTAAAAATATCTAATTTCTTTTCTAATAAAATCATTTCTACCTCTAATCTACCTTAATTCCTATAGACCCCTTAATGTATTTCATCAAGAAATCTTTGTCTTCAAGTCCATTTCTTCCGGGTATTGTTACAACCAATGGCTTCTTACCCTTGTCTTTGTGTTTTGTCACTTCATTTTTTATAGTATTGAACACTTCTTCAGTGATAATGACAACGCCCAAAGTATCATCAATAGTTGCAGCCTTAAAAGCTCTCTTCATTTCAGCTTCGTTTTTCGCAACTAAACCTGTGATTCCAGCAAGGCGCATACCAAGATTTGTAACATTATCCGCACTTATAATTACGGATTTCATAATTATAATTGTTGCAAAATAAGAATTGAAATAACCAATCCGTAAATTGCAATACCTTCTGCTAATCCTACATAAATTAATGATTTACCTAATAATGATGGATCTTCACTAACAGCTCCCAATGCTGATGAGCCTACAACACCTACTGCATAACCAGTACCAATTGTTGCAAGACCTGTTGACAAAGCAGCTGCCAAAAGTCCAAGACCATTAGTTGCACCAGCAGCAGATTCTGCAAATGCAGAGTTAGGCATTAAGAATACAAATGCCATTACAAGACATGGAATAATTGCAAAAAGATTAGTTCTTAATGCTTTCTTTAATTTTGTTTTTGATGAATCAGTGTTGTTGTATAACAAATAAACACCTGAACCTATAGTTAATAAAACTATTATTGCTGTTGAAATTAAAATAAAATACATATATTTATCTCCTTTAAATTCTCTTTATAGTTGGTTGGAACAAAATTCCGTCACCTTTAAAATATTTACTAAACAATTCATAATATTCAAGTCTCAATGATTGAATGAACACAATCAAACCTTCAAGACCCAAAATAACAATATTTCCTACGATTATCATCGCTACATTTCCTGCATTAGTTCCTATCATTTTACCGATAGATGTAAATGCCAAGAATAAACCAACGTGGTTAATAGCAAAAGCACCCACTCTTATGAATGATACAGTTGAAGAAAACATTGAAATCAAAGTTTCAATAATTGAAAATGAACTTTCAACATAATAACCTGTAACATCCAAACCGTTGTGAAGAGGTCTTCTCTTGTACAAAAGTTGTGTTAATGGAACTTTGAAAATCATAACAAAAATCACAATCAACATACATGCTGCAATTACTCCAACAGGAACAACATGCAATTCCAATGCAACAGTTGCAGCTAATAATAAGAACAACAAGAATAGCATAAATCCTGCCAACCCTTCTTGTCCGAAAAGTCCTTCTTGCACATCTTTGAAAATGTAATTGTTACATAATCCCAAAATGTAAGCTATCAGTAAAAGAACAATACCAAGTCCAATAGCTATAATCAAAACCTTATTGATATTTTCAAAAGGTTTCAAAAATAATGCCGGAATAATTCCTTCTAATCCGAAGAAAGACCCGTAAAGAATTCCAAATATCATGGAACTTGCGCCGATTCTTTCAAGAAGTCCGCCCATCATCTTGTCTTTAAATTTGGCTAACAAAACACCTGCGACAAACATCACAGCGCCTTGTCCCAAATCTCCAAACATTGCACCGAACAACAACATATAAGTCAATCCAAAAAATACAGTAGGGTCGATTTCCTTGTAGTTTGGAGTACCATACATATTAACTAAAAGCTCAAACGGCTTAAAAAATTTGTTGTTTTTGAGTTTGGTGGGAGGAGTCAATCCACTATCATCTGCATCCAAGAAATTAATGAACATATCATCGTATGCTGATAATTTTTCTTGAACAACACTCTTAGCTGATTCAGGAACCCATCCTGCCAGGTAAAAGTAGTTTTCACTTCTACCAAGTAAACTCTTCACATCTTCTAATTGAATCAACAAATTAGCCGAAATCACCATATCAATGATTTTGCTTTTGTTATCTCTGTAAATCTCATTCAAACTTTGATTTAATTCTGAGATTTGGGCTCCCAAGTTTTCATTTTCCAATTCAATTTTGGAAATTATTTCTTTTGGAACTTCTTTTCTGTTTTTATTAATATTGATATCAGTCCAGTTCAACGATCTCAAAATTCTATCTGTTTCAATGGACACATCTTTTGGATAAATAGCTACATAAACTTCCTTTTTATTCTTACTTGCCAAATGAAGCACACTTGCCATGATATTATCGTAGTTTTTCTTCAACTTTAATCTATTTTCCTTGGACAAATAGCCAAAGCGATAATCGAAATACTTCATATCACACAAGCTTTCAATAGATACATCCAAATCTTCTATCAAATACAAATCTTCCAATTCTTTTTTATTTTCAGAAATTTGATTTTCACAATCGTAGATCTTGTCCACCTTAGATTTAATAGAACCGTAGAAGTCTTTGATTTCATCTTCTGTGTACTCTCTTTTTAATCTCTCATCTCTCAAATCAATCTTGAAAATATCCTTCAAATTATCAGCAATAGAGTTCAAATCCTTAACATCCCTGTTTTCAAAACCAGTAACATTATTAAACTCCATAGTTTTTTCGATATTTTCGCTATTAATATTAACGATAAAAGTATTGTTTTCGATTTGGCTCAAACTATCAGTAAGTTCGACACTTCCAATATCCAACAAATCTTTTATAGTGGATTCAAGATACTTCAGATTTCCAACTACATTCATCATGTACATTTTTTCTGCTCTCAATTTACCACTTCCTTAAATTCTTCTAATAAGATAAGACTTGGACTTTTCAAAATCCAAATTAAATCTCTTAGATTCCACACTTTTCTCAATATCAAACTTTTCAAACTCTAGTAATTCGCCAATTCCAATAAGTTTAGAAATATTGTACTTATTAGTATGTAGCAAATCCAACGCCTTGAAATAAAGATACCTGTAAATTCTTCTATCCATATACAAATCAATATCATTTTCGGTATTAACTAAGAAAGAATACTTGCTTTCGGAAATAAACTTCATTAACTCATCAAAATCCATATACGAAATCTTCTTCAAATCGTCCAATTGGAACAATTTACCGCCCAAAATCGTAAAGTTGAAAATAATCTCGCTATTGATTTCATAATATTTGTTAGCTCTATAAATCCATTCCAAATTCAATAAGTCGATTTTTTCACCATAATAATCTTGGACAATCTTAGAATCTTGTTTCGATAAACCTTGACTCATCTTGATAATGTTTGAATAATAATTTCTATCCAAGTTCATCTCAATAAAAAACAAAATTCTGTGACGATTTTCTTCCTTGTACCTATCGACAATAGATTTGTATGGCTCATCTAACATATCCACAAAATCTTGAATCGTAGTCGACGAAGAAATTCGAGAAAATTTTGTATCCTTGAGAACTATAAGATTATCATTCAACCTATCGGTGTATTCCCTTCTAACGATAACACGCGCCAAAGTTTTAATATCTTCAACGACATAATACTCCAACAAAGAATTATAAAAATCCTTGTATCTGCCGTTCATATAATACTTCAACTTTTCTTCAGTTCTAATCATCTTATCATTAAGACTATTTTCAAACTGACTCACGCCCTCGTTTGCGTATTCACCCTCAATCTTTCCCAATTTCAAAAGATAATCATATTGATCCTTATTAGTATCAGCTTCTAATAATTTCTTAAAATCTTCATCAGACAACAGCTCTGAGCTAATCTTAGAAATCTTAGTATTAAGCGCACTATATAATCTTGCAGATCCCATAATTACTCCGTAATAATGTTGAAGAATTTATCCACCAATCTATCCTCGTTTTTATCGAAGATTTCCTTCAAGTGATTTTTCTTTTCTTCAATACTTTTCTTTTGATTTTCGATATTATTGTTTTGGCTATTAATAATATCGTCATGGACAGAATTAAGTTTAGTTACAGATTCTGATTGATATTTGTCTTCAAGCTGTCTTATAGCTTCTTTTTGTTTTTTTTGTTCAGTCACAAGATCATTTTGAAAAGATTCATCCAAATCCTGTGCTTTTTTATCAATCTCAATTATTTTATTGATTACATCTTTCATAAACTCACTTCCTCACATCTACCTATTATAACCCATATAATTTTTTAAATCTAAATTGATTTTAGATATATTGTTGAATTTTTTATAAAAATTGCTATATGTATAAATGAAAACATTTTTATTATATTTTTTTGATTGCTGTAACTTTGATATTTTTAATTTCCATTTTTTAAAATGAAAAATAAATTTTTAAAAATTTAGACAAAGTTTTGCTTTTTGTGATTAAAGTTTTCTGTTTTTTACAATAAAAAATGCTGCACGTTTTATTGTGCAGCACCCAAATACTTTATTTCATTGAATTTACTATTTGTTTCATATTTTCAACTGTTGTTCTACCTGTCAATGTATATCTAATTCCATCCGCTACGAAAACAGCTGTCTTTTTAGATACAAAATTTTGTGGTTGATTTCCGTCAATTGTTTCTTCAATTAAATTAACTTTATACCCTTGTTCTGAAACGAACTGCTCTACGAAACTATACATTCCCAAATAATCAGTAGTCCATAAATTATTAAGCTGAGTTTCACTTAAAACTATATCTGCTTGTAGTGATATTGGAGATTTGTACAAGTTTCCTTCATCATAACTATAAAATCCATCTTCTTCATTGTAAGAGTAGTTCGATGTGTCTCCAATAATATAATTATCACACTTGATTATCGCATAATCTTTATTGTCAGTTTCAACATCTGTAATCATATACTTATCGTCTTTTGAAAGTTCACTATTTAAAAGGGAAATTCCCAATCGTTCTTGTATTTGTTTATAATTCTCCCTAGAGATAGATTGTGATTTTATATTTCTTTCTCCATTTTTTATTTGTTTTGTTATCTTCATAGAATCTAATTCAGGCAATTCTAATTCATTAACTTTGGATTGTTCATTAACTAATTTAACTGCATAAACTGTTGAACCAAATACAATTGCAAAAACCATCATACATAAAACAATAGTTAATTTTTTTGTTGATTTTCTTCTACCATTATAATTTTTCATTTTAATTTCCTTTCATTTTTTCATTTTCATTGTTAAATTATATAACAATGTTGAGCATTTTGTTTTTTCTTAAAATTAATTATTGATTATATTATTTATGTTGTATTTGTTTTAAATTATACCATTTCTCGTAATTTGTCAAGGCTTTTTTTAAGTTTCCCTAATAAAAAACTGGGAGATATTCTCCCAGCGATAAACTATTTTTTGTTTTTGATTCTGTTGTATCTTTCTATGTTTTGTTCATTGGACAAAAAGTCGTATGCATTGTTAACTTCTTGGAACTTAGCAGTTGCATCAGCTGCCTTGTTTATATCAGGGTGATATTTCTTGGCAAGTTTTCTGTAGTTCAATTTGATTTCGTACTTGTCTGCGTTGTATCCAACTCCCAACGTGTCGCAATGTTGTTCGTAAGTTCTTACAAAATCATCCACTGGATTTTGGTATTGATTTTGATATCCATATCCTTGTTGACCATAACCTTGGTTGTATCCACCGTATTGACCTTGTTGTTGGTAATACCCGAAATCATCGAAGCCAAATCCGTTTTGATTGAACCATTCGTTAAATCTTCTAGTCCATTCTTCTTGTTCACGTCTTTGTCGTTCTTCACGCGCTTTTCTTTCTTCTTCTTGTTTGTTGAAGATGTATTTTTTCTTGTAATCAGAATAAGAGGTGTATTTTGTTTGTGAATTATTGAGATAATAATCCCCGTATCCAAGTAGGAATTCAACCATAGAATATTTTACATATTTTAGATAATTGACGAATCCTTTACCCAAAATAGGAAATATCGTTATGAACAAAACCGTAAATGTAACCCATTTGTATTTGAAAAATATATAAGGAAAGAACAATATAAATATACAACCGAAGGATAATATGGATCCTAGTACATACCTAAATCCCACAGTTAAATTCACCAATGTTTCTATAAATGCTATTAAAAATCCGAAAAATCCATCTAAAAATTTCGCAAATCCTTTTACGAAACCTCCCCATGCTTTCTTCATTTATTCACCTACTTCCAATTTCTTTTAATTTATTATATCATACTAATGTCACAAATTAGATAGTTTATGAAAGAGGTAATATGATTAATTTACTTGAATCACAAAATATAAATAAAAATTTAATAAAAGATGTAGAAAACTTTTTGAAGGACAATGATGTAAATGACAAATTCAAATCCAGAATTCCTAAACCACGATTTAACTACTATGGAAAAGAAGTTTTGGAGATGGCTATAACAAGCATTTTGGAAGCGAATAATTTGCTATTGGTTGGTCCTAAAGCTACCGGCAAGAATATATTGTGCGATAATTTGGCATATATTTTCCAAAGACCACAATGGAATATTTCTTTTCATGTGAACACGGATTCTGAAAGTTTGATTGGTATGGATACTTTGAAAAACGATGAAGTTATTTTCAGAGCAGGTCCAGTGTTGGAATCTTCATTGAATGGAGGTTTCTGCGTGTTCGATGAAATTAATATGGCTAAGAACGATTCTGTTGCTATTATGCACTCCGTTTTGGATTATCGTCGAATTATAGATATACCTGGTTTTGAAAAAGTAGACATTCACGATAAAACAAGATTCTTAGCTACAATGAATTACGGTTACGCTGGAACTCGTGAAATCAATGAGGCGTTGTTGTCCAGATTTTTTGTCATAGATATGCCAAAAACAGACGAAAAAACTTTGAACAAGATACTTTCAGAAGAATTTTCATTGACAGACACCGCTCAAAAAATGTTCGTGAAATTTTTTATGGATTTACAAGAAAAAAGTTTGAATTCTGAAATTTCTGGAAGATGTATCGACTTGCGTGGTTTGTTATCTTCAATCCACGCTATGAAAAGAGGTTTGAGCGTTAAATCAAGCTTAAAACTTGGAATTGTCAATAAAACATTTGATGAATTTGAAAAAACAATCGTGCAAGATATTATCGATACCATATTTAAGGACGATTTAAAACCGGAAGAGATATTTGAATAATGGAAGATTCAAGATTTCAAAATCTGTTTTGGCTATTGAGTGATGATTACAACATCAACCCTAATTTGGATTTGATTACAAAAGAAAACATCAATGCAGAGATTTTCCAGACGGCACTTTTTGGCTTTTCTCATAGATTTTACGATATAAAATCCGCCATGAAAATAATTGATAATGTGTCGAATAAAACGGATATCTTCACGATTTTGATAATAATTTTATATAATAATTTAAGAGATAAAATGATTACCGAAAGAAATGGACTTGAAGATTTTGACAGATTACAGAAACAATACTATTCTGACAAATATTATAGGTCCAATCCTAGAAACATTTCTGAAGAATTAGAGAAATATCACTACACTGACAAGCCTTGGACTACTCACAAATCCATCAGGGAAATTTTGATTTTGACTAAAACAAAGTGCGATAATAGCATGTCTCTTATAAATCTGTTGATTAAAATTGTGAACAAATACTTCTATTCATATAAGACAAATTCTGTGGATGATAATTTTGAAAAGATAAAAAAAGAAGTCAAACCTGTTATTGAGAAAACTAACCAGAAAATTATAACAAAACAAGAAAGTGTTTCTCAACTTGAAAAATACTCAATCGGATCACAAGAATTTACTGAAGATTTGTACAAGTTATTAGAAGATGAGGACGTCGACAGCGACAATCCTATCCAAAAAACTTCTCGTACCAAGGATGTTCACACCAATATCGAAAGATTGTACGGAAAAAGCATAGTGGATCAATCTGTTCTGAATTCTCTGAAAAACAAATTGTCTACTGATATTCACTCTGATGTGAATTTTCACATCGTCAATGCAAGTTCTACAAGAATCGAAAATTACAGAACAAGTTTATTGCTGGAGTCTTACAATGAAAATCTTAAACATTTTGAAAAAAATATCCTCATTTACAATCGTCAAGTGAATGTGTTATCTGAAATGCTAAAACAAGCACTTCTGAAAAATGAAGATGATGATGTCAGAAGATCGACATTTGGAACGATTGACATCAAAAGAGCTTGGCGTCACATAAAATTAAACGACAATAAGATTTTTAACAGAATCTATAAAAGCGAAAACAGCCCCATGTCTGTGGATTTGTTATTGGATATGTCTGCAAGCCAAAACGAAAAAAAGGAAATCATAGCTGCAGAAGCTTATGTTATAGCGAAAGCATTAAGTGATTTATCGATAAAAGTTCGTGTACTTGGTTTTCAAAATATGTACGATTATTTGATAATCACAAAATTCAAAGACTACGATGAACAAAACTGCAAAAATATTTTCCATTATCACCCAGAAGGCTCCAACAGAGACGGATTGGCACTCAAATTTATGAGAAATATTATGACGGAACAAATGGAGTCAAAACTTTTGATAATGCTAACAGATGGTAAGCCCAACAATATCGTAAATCTCAATTTTGTCGGCAAAACCAGATTTAAAGCAGAAGATTATGTCGGAGAATTGGCAGTAAAAGACAGCGCAAAAGAAGTATTCTTGACTAGAATGCAAAAAATAAAATTACTAGGTGTGTTCACTGGATCACAAGACGATTTGACTTTTGAAAAGGAAATCTTCACTAATGATTTCTGCTACATTAAATCTCCTGAAATGTTTAGCAAAACCGTCGGCTCATTTATCAAAAATATAATATCTAATATGTAATTAATTGCAAAACGAAACCGTTAGAACCAGCTGATTCTAACGGTTTATTTATAATTTATTTTCATCAACTAATATGATGTCGTCCATTGTGGTCTTGTTCAAATCAATCAATCTTTGATTTGAAGATCCACGAAACTTCAATCTCAAATCTTTTAATTCTTCTACGAATCTTCCATCAACAAGTACATCACACATATCCAATAACTTTTTGCAGTTTTCTTTTTTGGATAATGTTTCGTAAGTGTATCCCGAAAAAATCCAAATACTTTTGTTCGTATTTTCTCTGATTTTTCCCACAATTTCTATCAAATCATCGCATGATTCGAATGGTTCTCCACCTAAAATTGTGAGTCCATCAATTTCTTCTTGGTTCAAATAATCTATTACTTGATTTGTTTGCGTATCGGTCCATTTTTCTCCAAAATTGGGATCTTGGTATTCTTTGTTAAAACAATTCTTGCAATTGAGGCTGCATCCTGTTACAAAAAACGTGCATCTAATTCCAGGGCCGTTTGCCACATCGTATTGTCTGATTTGTGCGTAATTCATTAAATGTGTAATACCCTATCTTTGATTTCTTTTGTTCTTCCTTCGTTCCAGAAGTTTTCTCCAAGATATCCACAAGTTCTTCTAACAACATTCATCGTAGCATGGTCTTTGTTTCCACATTGTGGACATTGCCAATCACCATCTTCGTTGATTGTAATTTCTCCATCGAAACCACAGTTTTGACAATAGTCGCTTTTTGTGTTGAATTCTGCGTATTGAATATTATCGTAAATGTATTTGACGAGAGTTTCCAAAGCTTTCAAATTCTTGCTCATATTTGGAATTTCTACATAAGAAATACATCCGCCTGATGATTTATCTTGGAATTTCGATTCAAATGAGAACTTTTCAAAAGCAGATATTTCTTCTCTTACATCAACGTGGAATGAATTTGTGTAGTAACCTTTATCTGTGATATTTTCGATTACTCCGAATCTTTCCCTGTCTATACTATTAAACCTGTGAGTTAGACTTTCTGCTGGAGTTCCATACAATGCAAATCCTAGATTAGTTTCCTTTTTCCATTGTTTTATTTTTTCATTCATAATATCCATTATTTTCATTGCAAATTCTTTGCCTTTTGGAGTTGTGTGGCTTTCACCAATCGTTAGTAACGTAGCTTCGTAAATTCCAATGTAACCCAAAGTCACAGTCGCATATCCACCTATCAACAAATCTTTGATTGGTGTGTGTGGTTTAAGTCTCGCGATAGCTCCGTGTTGCCAATGAATTGGAGAAGAATCGCTAGTTACATCTTTTAGTAAATCGTAACGCAACACTCCTGCACGTTTGCACATTTCTAATCTTTTATCTAATATTTCGAAAAATTTGTCTTCGTCTCCATCTGCCAAAATTCCGATTTGTGGTAAATTAATAGTAACTACTCCGATATTAAATCTACCTTCAAATTGATAATTTCCACGTTCATCTTTCCATGGTGACAAGAATGCTCTGCATCCCATTGGACTGAACACATTTCCTTCGTAGTTTTCTCTCATTTTCTTAGCCGAAATGTAATCAGGATACATTCTCTTAGCTGTGCAACGAATTGCAAGTGAAGTCAAATGATAAAATTCGCCGTCCTTGTGAATGTTGTTTTCATCCAAAACGTAAATTAACTTAGGGAATGCTGGTGTAACATACACTCCTGCTTCATTTTTAATTCCTTGAATTCTTTGCTTCAAAATTTCTTCTATTATCTTTGCAGTTTCTTCCTTGTATTCATCGTGGTCTTCAATAAACATAAATAAAGTCACAAAAGGAGCTTGTCCATTGGAAGTCATCAATGTATTGATTTGATATTGGATTGTTTGAATTCCCGATTCCAAATCTTTTTGAGTCATCTTATCTGCCATTTTTTCAGCCATGTCGATGTCTCCAAGAGTTTCGATACACAAATTCAAATTCTTTTCGTAAGATTTTCTCAAATACTTTGACAAACATCTAATATCGATACTTTGACCACCGTATTGATTACTTGCTATTTGTGCGATTATTTGAGTCATTACATTACAAGCAACTTGGAATGATTTTGGTGATTCGATTAATTTGCCATTTACAACTGTTCCCTTGTCAAGCATATCTTTCATATTTACAAGACAACAGTTAAACATAGGTTGAATTATGTAATCCATATCGTGAAGGTGAATTGCTCCTTCATCGTGAGCTTGAAGCAAATCTTGTGGAATAAGCTTTCTTCTAGCAATATCCTTGCTAACTTCACCAGCGATTAAATCTCTTTGAGTAGAAGCTATCACAGCGTTTTTGTTGGAATTTTCTTCTAACAAGTCCTTGTTACTTTCTTCCAACAAACCGATTATGCTTTCATCAGTAGTGTTAGTTTCTCTTTTATATTTTTGTACGGCTTTGTAATTTTCGTACGCTCTTGCCGTAGCGGGATTGTTGTACTGAATTAACTTATAATACACTTGGTCTTCAATATCAGTAATACTCAAAACTTTTCCAATCGTTTTGGCATATCCTTCAATTTCTTTGGCGATTTTTTCAGCCAAATTTTCCTCGTAAATTCCTGTACTACTATTCATAGCTTTTTCTATCGCAACGACAATTTTTTTAGCATCAAATTCAACTTGTCGTCCGTCTCTTTTTTCTACAGTTAGCATTTGCAATCCCTCTTCTCTTTCCTTTTTTTATAAGATTAAATCATTTTTTTTACTATTTCCTAATACTGCTTTATTATATCAAATACTACAGATAGTATCAATATGTGGGTTTTTGATTTTTATTCATACTATATATAGTTAGTAGGATTTAAAACATTAAAAAAGCACCTTATCAAAAAGGTGCTCTGCATAATAATTTAATTGTGGCAAATTTAAGCTAATATTTATAATTTTAAAATTATTTTAAAATTCCAAATTCATATCCCTTATCTTTAAAATTTTTAATAATTGCTGAAAGTGAATCAACAGTTAGTTGTTTTCCGGGTGCATCATGACACAAAACTACAACTAAATCTTGCTCAGCTTGATAAGTTAATGAAGTATTTGCAAATTCAACCATACCTTCTACTGTCGTCGGTCTTCTGCTTTTTGGTTCAGCATCTCCAACCAAACTGTTCCAGTCAATCCAGTGAATGCCCAAAGAATCTAATGCATCATCGCCTGGCTTTAATTGTTGCCAACTCATGTGTCCACCTGGATATCTCCACACACTCGTTTTAAAATCAGGACCAAGCACATCTTGCAATGCTTTTTGTGCCATTTCAGCTTCTTTTTTAATTCTATCAGCATTTGCAACTCTTCCTGGATATAATTTTGAATAATCGTGTTCAAAAGAGTGAAGTGCAATTGCGTGACCTTCATTTAATTGGCGTTCCAAAATATCTTTTGTATCTTGTGTAATATGTTTACCAACTACAAAGAATGTAGCAGGAACATTTTCTTTCTTTAATACATCCAAAACTTGTGGAGTTATGCTGTGATTAGGGCCATCGTCAAAAGTCAAGAAACAAATTTTTTTGTTGTCAGTGTTTTTAACATAGCCCTCAGATTTTGTTGGTCTAATAAATTGACTAATTGTTTTGGCATCATAAGCATACGAATCTGCTTTTAAAATATGATTTGAACCCTTCATTAATTTATTCGGATCTGGTTTTGGCTCTTCTTTTTTCTCAGCGTTTTTTTTGTTCGATTTCTTAGAAGAACTCTCAGCTACTTTTGGATTAAGACTTTGTTCGCTGTTGGCTACTTTTACTGCAACAAAACTTCCTACAGCCAATACAAAAACCAAAAGAACTATTGAGTTGATTATTTTTTTTCTTCTCTTGCGTTTTCTTCTCGCTTCTCTTTCTTCTCTCATAATTTCTCCTATTTCTTATTTAAAATCTCTAAAGCTTTTTGAAGTTGATTGTCTTCTTTCATAAACTCAACTCCGATACCCTTAGCCTTTTCGTCCAATTTGATTTCAACATCCGGACTGACACCTTGTTTGTGGATTTTGTTGCCATTTGGTGAAAAATACTCACTAATAGTAAGCTTCAATCCTTCGCCCTTATCCATCGGAATAATCGTTTGAACGATACCTTTTCCGAAAGTTTTCTCACCGACAATCGTAGCTTTCTTGTAATCCTTCAAAGCCCCTGTCAAAATTTCAGATGCAGATGCACTTGAACCATTCACAAGAACAACCATAGGTAAATTTTGTTCTGAAGCATCACTTTTTTGAATATCTTCTTTTTTATTCTTATCTACAGTTTTAACTATTACTCCTTGTGGAAGAAGATAATCTGCTATTTTAACCGTAGAATCCAACAAACCACCAGGGTTGTTACGCAAATCCAAAACAATTGATTTCACATTTTGTTTTTTCAAATTTTCGTATTGTTCGATAAATTCCCTATCAGTTTTTCTATCAAATTGAGTTATATTGATATATCCAATGTCTCCAATTTTTTGAGAATTAACAGTAGTCAAACTAATCATACGACGTGTTATATTTACATCAAAAATCTTGCTAGTTTTGTTTTCCATTCTGGCAATAGTAAGCTTAACATCTGTATTAGGCTTACCTTTCATCACCTTCACCGCATCATTCATTTGGGATGCATTGTAATCCTTGCCGTTAATTTTAAGTATAATATCATCTTTTTTGATGCCTTTTTCAAAAGCTGGACTACCTTTGATTGCACTAACAACAGTTATCGCACCAGTTTCAGAAGGAGTAACCACAATTCCAACACCTGCATATTCTCCCTCAGTTTGTTGATTCAAACTATCCATCTCTTCCTTAGTCAAAAACTCAGAATAAGGATCTCCCAAAGCTTTTACATAGCCTTCCACAGCTCCTTCTTGTTGCTTGTTCTTGTCTATATCAAAAAGATAATATTGGTCAATCAAGTTTTCTATCTTATTGATCTTCGCTAATGGAATACCATTTTCATTGGCAATCGCAGTCCTTTTTCCCGTAGCATTTCCTATAGAAAAACTAAGATACACCAATAAGCAAAGCCCCAATCCAACAAAAACTTTTTTAAATGTTTTCATAAATCACCTCTAACTAATATATAGTATAACAGATTAACGATTTTTTGTATTAAAATTGAGTTACAATTTGTCTAAGATTATTGTGCTTTTAATTAAAAAAATATCCTCTTTTAATAAATAAAAGAAGATATTAATTTAATTATTTAATTGTTAATAGCATAATTCATAACCCTATCATTGCCAATGGCGTAATCTTCGATTTGGTTTTCAATAAACATATCAGGATACCACGTTGATCCATCTCTTTTACTAAGATTGGAACAGTGTATCACATCATTATAGTTATAGTCAAATCTAAATAAATAATTTGATACAGATGAAGTAAATAGGTGACTATTTCCAAAATACAACATAGAACCAGATGATGAAGTTGTCCAATCAGATGGTCCTCCTGTAAAATTACCTACTATAGTAACATTATTAAACCCCTTCTTAATATCATCGATTAAAAATGTCGCTGCTGAATAAGAATTGTAATCTGTCAAAACTCTGAATTCAAGTTGTGGATTTGATATTTGATATGTTTGTAATTTTCTAGATAGCTCTCTAAAATGTGTCGTTTCTCCTCCATTATTGTATCTAAGGTCCAATATGATCTTGTTCGTATTATTTTTCTTGATAATACTATCCATATTTTTTTCTAGATTTTTTAAACTAATCTCATCACTTTTATCAGCTGCCTGATTATATTTTACAATGAGGCTTCCTTCTCTTGCGTAACAATAAAATGCTTCGTCATCGGTAAATCTTTCCTTATAATTTTGCACGAATTTTTTACCTATTTTATCATTAATATCATAAATAAATCTCTTTGATTCGCTACCTTCAAAATATTGTTTGAAGATTTTAGTAGGTTCCATTTTTATAGCTTCTATATCGATATTTTGAATCTTGCCATCATTTTCTAGTTCTAGCGATAACCTGTTATTCTTACTTATATTTTCTTTATTATATATATCAATATAACTCAAGTAATATGATTCAAGTTTAGCTTTCTTAAAATATTCATTTTCTCCTGAAACATATTTATAAAACTTGTCAAGCAAACTTTTTGCAGACTCTCCATTGATGCTAATAATTTTACTATACAGTAAATTCTTGTAATTTTCTGTAGTATTAATTATGTAAATATCGTCATCAATAATTTTCATTCTTATCGGTAAATAAGCACTACCTACATTAATCATGCCAAGAGCATGACCATCATTAGTCATAGCGATAATTTTATCCATATCAAACTTCAAATCAGCAACCGTTCGCCCTGTTTTGTTTTGTATAATTTTATTTAATTCTTTTTTCATTTCATCTTCTGTAAAATACCCAAGATAAGACTGAGATTGATTAAAATAATGAAGAAAATTAGATAAATCTGTATTATATTCCTTATCAGTTAAAGTCTTATTAAAATCTATGCTTTGTACAACAGCCGTCTTAAGCTTACTGTAGTCTACATTTTCATCTTGAAACATAGAATTTAGGTCTATTGTTAATACTTCAACATCATCTAATTCACTATCTGCAAAAGAGCTTATGCTTAGTATTAATAAAAAAAATACGGTCAAAATCAACAAAAACATATTCTTATTATTAAATTTAAACTTTCTATATTGTGTAATTAATAATTCCATATTTCCTCCAGAAACAAATTTTTAAATTGTAAACTTTAATTATTTTAAAACGCCTTTAATTTTCTCAGCCAACGAAGTATTCCCCTCACTTCGCAACGCATAATTCATCGCAGGGTCGTTTCCTATCATGTAATCTGCGAATGATTGCGATGCGTAAAAGTCAGGTTTCATTGTATTCTTTTCAAAATCAAAATTCTTGTAATTAAACAAAAATGAATCTACATCTTCATAGTGTTGTCTAAAAACGGTTGTGCAGTAATTTATTCCAATATACGTATCTTTTGTATATGCGACATTTACATCTCCTGCAGACGTTGATATTGGAAACCCACTATTTTCCCCAATCACTTCGACATTATGAAAGTTCTTCACAAATAACAAAGCGCAATCTCCTGCAGCTGAGTATGTTCCATCGCTTATCAGAACTTTTATTTTTGTATCAGGATTTGCTCCCTGATACGCCATCATTTTACCAAATATATTGTAGATATGAAATGAACTTCCTCCAAGGTTATATCGTAAATCGATAATTATATTTGAAAATTTGTTGTTGTCTAATTGGTCGCAAACATCCTTGGTAAATTTTTCAATCTTGTAATTCTCATTTTCTTTGCAGGAATTATACCTAAGAATCAAATTGTCATCCTTTGTTTCAATATAGTGTAGCTTGTTGTTGTCTACTGATAATTTTAGAGGTTTGATGATAGTATACTTATCTTTATTGTCATTTTTCTGTTTAACATTTATTAGTTCAGTTTTCCTTCCGTTAATTTTTAATTTACTAACTATAAACTCTTTTGATTTTTCAAATGGTAAATCTAATTTTACTATTTTATCTCCTATTTTCAATTCGTAAATGTTTTGTTCTTCTGTTAACACATTTTCTTTTTTCAATATTTCATAATAATTTAAGAATGATTTCCTAGTAAGATTTCTAAAACTTTCATTTTCACCAATAGCATAATCTTCTAATCTATCAATCACATCTTCCATTTTAATATTATTTATGCTTATGACTTCAGCTCCAAGTAAGTTCTTGTATTTATCTGTAGTTACGACTATGTAATATTTGCCATTATTTTCGTCAATAAAAACTGATGGTTCTCCATTATATACTGTATTTACTGAAACGTGTCCTTGCCTATACTTTGAAAATACTTTCATTAAATCAAGGTTTAAGTCCTTCACTGTTTTATTGTCTGAATCATTCAATAATTTATTATAAGAATTTGTAATTTCATCCATGTTTTGTGCTTCATAAAAAACATGATTGTCCAGCATAAAATCTCTTATATCTCTAACCTGCTTTTTATATTTTTCTGAACTAATTGGTATATCACCTAAAATTACATGAGAATCATATTCTTCAATATTATTAGTATTAAGTGAATCAATCAAGTCTTGTTCATTAATTCTTATTATTTCATCCTGTCTAGAAAAACTTGTTGTCATTATTAGAAAAATAGTAAGTACTACTAACTTTAATTTGCTTTTCATACACAATATCTCCTCTCGTTATAATCAGATAAACTAATATCAATTATTTCTTAATGCATAATTCATAACCCTGTCATTGCCAATGGCGTAATCTTGGATTTGATTTTCAATAAACATATCAGGATACCACGTATCTTCTCTAGAATTTAAATCTATTATTTTACATGGATTAACAGCATATTTATCTGCATAAATAAAACCTTCTGATAATTGAATTAATAATTTACTTTTCCCCAAATAGATTTGTCCTCCTAATGTACTTGTAAAAAAAGGAACCGCTCCAGTATATTCTCCTATAAATTGAACATTATTTAAAAAATGTTTTGTTAGACCTAGTAAAAATGTACATGAAGAATATGTCCCATTGCCTATTAAAATTTTAAAATTAATTTCTGGAAATTCATCTTGGATTTTAACTAACTGTGTCAAAAATTCAAACACATGATTTGCATATCCCCCAGAATTATCCCTAATATCAATTACAATATTATTTATTCTTTTATTAGTTAGCAGATTTCCTATTTTTTCATTCATTTCCGAAATCTTAAATTTTTCATTATCAAAACACTTATTATATTTTATTACCAAATTACTATCGACATTATAACAGTAAAAATTCTTACTCTTACTAGATTTTTCTTTAAAAAAGTTAATAAATTCATCTCTAGGATTTTGTTTTCTTTTATATTCTATCGAGAAATCATCAAGTACACCATTATCACTTTTTAAAATTTTAACTTCATCTATTTTTTGTAGTTTCACCTTTTCAGTTTGGATTTTGCTATTATCGATATATGCTAATTCGAATTCGAATCCATCTATAATCTTTTCTTTTATGTATACATCGGAATAATAGGCATAATAATATTTAGCGTTAAATTGTTTTATATACTCATTTTCACCTGGACAATACTGCAAGATTCTACTGTAAACATCGTTAATATCGTAGTCGTTAATTTTAATTATCTCCTTATATAAAAGATGTTCATAATTTTTAGAGGCATCTATGATATAAAATTTATCTCCAATTTTCTCAATCATAATAGGCAAATAACTAGTACCAAAATCTTTTACAGAACTACTATGACCATTCTTAGATTTTGCAATTATTCTTGCGATATCTAAGTTTAAATCCATTAATGTTTTATCTGATGTGTCAATTAATAAAATGTCTCTTTCTTTTTCTAGTTCAGTTTTATCTAGTTGACTTACTGCTGTCCTATCATTAAAATAAAAAACAAAATTTCTAAGATCGGTTTCATAATCTGTTTGAAGCAGTTTATCTTGTAATATAAGATTTCCAATTTCAATACTCTCAGATTTATTAATCTCTTGTGAATTTCTATTTATTATTTTTAATTCGACATCCTTTGTATTACTATCAGCAAATACGATATCAGAATATATCGTATTCATGCAAAAAATTATAATCGTTAAAATAACAAGAGATACTAAAATTATCTTTTTCATTTTATTTCCTCTTAAATATTGTCAATCGTTTTCTATACCTCCATCTTACAAATAAAACACTTAATTGTCAAACATTTGGTTATATATTTCTCCAAATATTTTCTGGTGATTTATTGCATTAAAAAAACTAAGTTATTGCTAACTTAGTTTCATAATTATCTTAAATAGTTTAATGGATCAGTGTGTTGACCATTGAATCTAACTTCAAAATGAAGATGAGGTCCTGTTGAATATCCAGTTGATCCCATATATGCAATTAGTTGTCCACGTTTTACTCTTTGACCTACGCTACAATTGAATCCACTCAAGTGTCCATAATATGTCAATGCTCCATTATCGTGTTGAACTTTTACAAGATTTCCATAGCCACCGCTCCATCCAACGTGAACTACAACTCCATCTTCTGCAGATACGATTTGTGTTCCCATTGGTGCTGCAATATCAAGTCCTGTATGGAATCCAGATCCTCTTCCGAATGGATCGCTTCTCCATCCATAAAAAGAAGTCATTCTGTGAGATGATGGTACAGGCCATTGTAAGTACGCTCCGTCGTTATTGATTACTGGCGCTGAAATGTTTGTGTTGATGGCTTTATTTCTTTGCGCCATTTCACGTCTTCTTTTTTCAGCTTGAGCTCTTTGTGCTGCAAGTAATTTTGCTTGTAGTATAGCCTTTTTTTCTTCATCGATTTTTCCGTCGATTTTTTCAAGTTCTTTTATTAATGAAGATATTTCTGATTCAGTCATGGTTACATTTTTAGAAATATCGTCGATTAATTTTTGTTGTTCAGCTAATGTATCGTTTAACGCTACGACCTTTAATTCCAAATTCTTTTTGACAATTTCCATTGTTTGCATTTTGGATTTTAGTTCATCTTGTTTGTAATCTAATGAAATTTTTTCATGTTTCAAATCGTTCAATAGATTTTTGTCAAATCTAGCAATATAATTCATCAAACTTACGTTGTTCAATAAATCATTCAAATTTCCAGATCCGAAAAGCACATCGACCTTTGCCCCGTCTTTTGATATGTACATTCCCTTTAATCTTTTTTGAAATTCTTTTGTTTTTTGATTGATACTAGATTTGTAATTTTCGATTTCTTTTTTAGTATCATCTATTGATTTGTTTATTTTCGCCAATTCTTGTTGTTGAATAGCAAGTTCTGATTGAGTTTGAGTTAGTTTTAAGTTGATGTTTTTCAACTTTTCCATCTCAGCGTTTTTGTCATCTTTTAATTTATTTAGGTTGGATTTAGATTCGTTTAAATCCGAAGTTCTTGCTTTTTTTTCGTTATTTAATTCGGTTAATTTGTCTGCATACACTGCATTAGTCATAAGCATCATGCACAAGGCTAATGCGACAATTTTCTTCTTCATAATTCCTTCCTTATATTTTGAGATATTTTTTGCTGCTTAATACGGAACCGAATGCCCCAATTCCGATACCTAGACTGATAAAAATCTTCAACAAATCCCACCTAATCATTACCGGTGGAACTAAATAAGTTGATATCAATCCATACACAGTCTTATTATACCTCAAATATCCATATCTGTACAGGTAATAACAAGCCAAAAAAGCAACAACAGCACCAATAATTCCGAAAAATATTCCCTCTACAACAAGCGGTGCAGAAATTACCAAATTAGATGCACCAATATTTTTCTTAATAGCAATCTCTTTTCTTCTAGCATACACTGTCAATCTGATTGTGTTAGAAATATTTATAATTGAAATCATCACTAATATTGCAACTACGATTGATCCAGCGTATTTTACAATTCTAGATGCGTTTGAGATTTTTGCTATCAAATCCTTGTAAAAGCTTACCTTTTCAACTCCATCTATCTTTTGAAATTCTCTGACGTATCTTTCAGCGTCATTTACATCCTTCAGTGTAACTTCAAATGATGCAGGAAAAGCTGATTCCATTCCTTCAATCAAAGTTTTATCATCCAAAGATTTGGAAAAATTCTCCATAGCTTGTTTGTTAGACACATACTTCAAATCCTTGACGCCATCTTTTTGTTTGATAAACTGTTCAATCTCTTTCGTTTTGTCCTCTTGTATTCCATTTTCCAAGTAAACATTGACAAGATTAACTTTTCCTTCGATGTCCTTAACAGCTTGATTCATCGTCAACATAGATATAATTACAGATCCCAAAATCAAAAGTGCCAGAGAAATCGTCGTCAAAGATGCAAGTCCCATCGATCTGTTTTTCCAAATACCTACAAATCCTTCTTTCAAAGTGGATATCATAACTCTAATTCTTCTCATACATTCCACCTTCTTCATCTCTAACAATAATACCCTTGTCCAATTGAATTACTCTTTTTTGTAATTTGTTCACGATATCCTTCTCGTGAGTTATCATCAAAACAGTCGTGCCACGTTCGTTAATTCTAACCAACGCATTTGCAATGTCCATGCTAGTAACTGGATCCAAATTCCCCGTAGGTTCGTCTGCAATAAGTAGTTTTGGTTTATTAACCATTGAACGTGCAATGCACACTCTTTGCATTTCTCCACCAGATAATTCGTGTGGATATGCATTCTTTTTGTCTTTCAAATTTACCAAATCAAGCACAGTATCAATCGTAGATTTTATCTCTGAAGAACTCTTCCCCAAAATTTGCATAACGTATTTTATGTTTTGGTACACAGTCTTATTCTCCAATAATTTAAAATCTTGGAACACCATCCCTATACTTTGTCTTAATTTAGGAACCTTCCTCGCTTTTAATCTGGTTATGTCTTCACCGTAAAGGTAAATCTTACCTCTATCTGGATTTATTTCTTTAAGTATTAGTTTAGTAATAGTTGATTTACCCGCACCACTTGGTCCAATCAAAAAAACAAATTCACCTTGTTCTATTTTAAAATTGCAATCGTTTAGTGCGCACACTTTATTTTTATATGTCTTATCGACATGAACGAATTCTAACATTTTTCACCTCGTAAACCTAATTATATCACAGACTTTTTAAATTTTTAAACAACTGGATATTTAAATCTTTTTAGGGTATATATATTTTTAGGTGATGAAAATGAACAAAAAAGAAATTAGAAAACAAATGTTAAAACAAAGAGACTCCATCTCTGACAAACAAAAAATCGACGATGAACTTTTAAAAGAATTGGAAAACTTAGAAGAATTCAAAAATTCCGAAAACTTTTTTGTGTACGTAAGCTTTGGATCTGAGTTTAATACTCACCAACTCATAAAAGATTTGTTGGAACAAGGAAAAAAAGTATACGTTCCCTATGTAAAATCAAAAGGACACATGATTGCAGTACAAATCAAAAGCATGGACGATTTAGCTCCTGGAGTTTACGGAATCCTCGAACCCAAAAATCCTGTTGAATCAGACGTTAAATTTGATTTCATGCTAGTACCTGGACTATGCTTTGACAAAAACAAATACAGAATTGGCTACGGTGGAGGATTCTACGACAGATTCATCGACAAAATCGGCGAAGATTCCTACAAAGTATCCATAGTCTATGATTTTCAATTAGTAGATGATTTGCACCCCGAAGAGTTTGACAGACCAGTTGATAAATTAATAATTCAAAAATAAATATCCACAAGCAAAAAGACCACAAAATTGAATTTCAATTCATGTGGTCTTTGTAGCTTCTCATATTTCCTAGAAATATCTAATTAAATATTCTCTTTATTTTATCAAGCAAAGAACTATTGCCCCCATCTAACAAAGCATAATTCATAACCTTGTCATTGCCAACTGCGTAATCTTCGATTTGGTTTTCGATAAACATATCAGGATACCACGTTGATCCATCGCCTTTGTTTAAATTCGAAGAGTGTATAACATCTTTGTAAGTATAATCATATCTTCTCATTTCTCCTGATGTGTATATGAATAGTTTGCTTTTCCCAAGATATACAATATTTCCTCCAGACATATTATGATTTGAAGCTCCCGCAGTATTTGTTCCAATCATCTGTACATTTTCTAAGTTCCTTTTTACACTATCTATCATTCTTATGCCTGCTGAAAAAGTTCCTTCACCAATTAACACTTTAATATTGATTTTTGGATTTAATAATTGATATTGCATTATCGCAAACTCTAATTCTTTTGCGTTTGTAAACATGCCACCACCATTATATCTGATGTCTAATATGATGTTGTCAATATCTTCTGCTTGTATTTCATTTTGCATTTTAGTTATCAAATCTTTTAATACGTTATCTTTATTCATATCGTAAGAATAATTATATTTAATTACTAAATTTCTGTTTGATTTATAGAAGTAAAATGGTTTATTTTCTGTGAACTGTTCTTTTCCCCAATTTGTATATGCATCCCATTTTAATTCATTAGTATCGTACATTATTTGATTGTAGCTTTCATCATCGTAATAATTTTTGTATATTCCAATATTATCAGTTTTAATGGTGTCTACAATCTTATCAACGATTTTTCCATTTTGCAAAATTTGTAAATGTACTTTATCTCCTTTTATTATATTTTCCTTTTTAAGTAAATCTGTGTATAACATGTAACCATAATGTAAAATATTTTTCTTTCCAGTTTCATTCTCTGCAGAAATGTATTTGCACACTATTTTCAATATTTCAGATGATTTTACACCTTCAATGCTTACGATTTTAGAATACAATAAGTCCTTGCATTTTTCCGTTGTATTTATGATGTAGAATTCGTCGCCAATTATTTTTATTATGAACGGGAATTGCTCTGTCCCCAAATGCCACATAGCAGTTGTGTGTCTATCGTTCATGTTAGATATTATTTTACTAAGCTGTAAATTCAAATCTCCAACTGTATTTCCTGTTGGATTTTGTAGTAATTTATCAATATCCGAATCTAGCTGTTCTTTTGTATATCCTCCAAGATATCCTTGTTCATGGATATAAAAGCTTTTAAAATTATTAACATCTTTGATGTAATCTTCTTTTGATAAAACTCTATTTAATTCAATCTCTCCAAGTTTTTTGTGTTTTTCTTTGTTTGTGTCCAAGTTTCCCTTATCATACATGCTATCTGCAGAGAATGTAAGCACCTCTATATTATCAAGTTCGTTGTCAGAATATGAAATATTAGAAAAAGCTACTGCTATAATTATAATTATAGCAGCGCTCATTTTTTTGATCTTATTTATCATTTTTGATTTGTATCCCTTTTCTGTATGGATTAACACATGGATATACTGGATCTATACCTCCTCTTCCACCTCCGTCCAATACTATACAAGCTGAACTTGAATTTGGTTTTATTTTAATTAAGTTTCTACTGTTTCTTTCTTTAATGATTTTCATAAAATACTCCTTTCAATATGTCTGTTATTATTTTTTTCTGTAATATAGAATTCTATATCCTTGTAGCCTAATTACTATATCACACAACCTACATCGGCTAATTCGTTTTCGATATTTTTCTAAATCACCTTCTTTCTATTAATTTCTATATTAATTAAGTTAATTAATAACTTATCTATATAGCCCTTAAAATAAATACAATTTTCTTGTTTATTAATATTTCTCTTATATGGACATCCTCCCATACATAATGGCAAGTACTTGCAGTTTTTACATACTTCATCATATGTTGGATCGAATTTCAAATAATTTAACGTGTTCTTGATATCTATTTTTGATATGTTTAATATATTGCCATAAGATCTTTTGATATATCCTATGTCTACAAAACACTTGTACAGATACCCTTCACTATCTATAACCACTGAATTAATTGACTGCGCTGAACAATAGTATGGGGTTTCCTTTGGATACATATTGTCTATGTCGCTATTTTTGTAATATTGTATAAACTTTATTTTTTCTTCAAGAAATTCTTCATTTATTAAGTAAGTGTCTTCATTACAAGTACAATTATAATCTTCAACTTTAGCAAGGTATATGCTTATTTTCTTATCAAAATTTCCTATTTCATCTACAATATCGTAAAAACTATCAATATTATTCTTAGTCATATTAATTCTTATGGAAATATTTGGTAAATTATCAATATTTTCTTTTATATTAGCAATTATTTTTTTATATGTAGGACGATTTGGCTTTAATCTTCTTTGCATATCATGCGTTTTTTCATTTCCATCTAGTGTTATCTGAATGGTATTTATATTACATCTTCTTAGCTTTATCGAATTCTCATCATTTAATAGAAATCCGTTTGTTATCATAGTAGAATAGTATAACACATTATTCTCATGACATAATTTCAGAAAAAACTCAGACATTTCTACTATTTTATTTATTTGGAGTAATGGCTCTCCTCCATACCATGTGATATTAAGTTCTGAAATTGTATTTATTTTACTATCAACAAAATCATAAATTGATTTAATTACTTTATCATTTATTATTGAATTTGATCTGATATCGTTTTCGAAGCAATATGAGCAATTAAAGTTACATCCCATAGTAGGCGCGATAGTTATAGATAATTTATCAGTATTAAATTTAGAACATAGCATATTATGTCTAATCAATTCTATTTCATCTATCTCATCATTTATAAAAAATCCTTCTTTAATATAATCATCTATATCTTCCAAATCGGAAAACATTCGCCTTTCAATAAGCTTTCTTTCTTTATCGTTTATTTGTGCTATAGCTCCTGTCAACGAATTATATAATATATTATCTTCTCCATCTTTAAAAATAAAATTGTATTTTGATTCCTTCATCTCTTCTCCTTGTGTTTTATAATTAATTGTTTTTATTTGTCATAAGATCATATCTTATTCTTTTAGGTTTGATACAATCTTCTCTAAGATTCAGTGATTTCTAGGGATAACCTATAGGCATCTATCATCGTAGCGATAGTTTTCATTAACATGCTAACTCAACAAATTATCGTCAATAGAAAAACAATACAATGCTATTTATTTTTTTACTATTTTCTTGATTATATATCCAGTTTACTTTGATGTGAATATATCGCATTTTTAATTTACCTGTTATTAATATAATTTACTTTGACAAACTCACAATCTCATCACTAACATCAATTAATCTTATATCATGTGAAATCATGATAATTATCTTATCTTTTTTTATTTCTTGCAGATAATTTAATAAGTTATTTGTACTTTCTTTATCAAGCATTGCAGAAGGTTCATCTAAAATAATCACATCATATTCTTTAGATAAAGCTATAAGTAAGGATAACTTGTATTTTTCTCCTCCTGAAAAATCTTTTGTTTTTTGCAACTTTGGTTTATTATTTTCTATGCTAATAAGCTTATTTAATTCCAATACATCAATCAAATCATTTGATATATTAAATGAATTAAACTTTTCTATATCTTCCAAGAAGTTAATTATTTCAGCATGTTGTGTAGTTATGGATATGTTCTTAGTTCTAAGATTGTTGATATCCAAATTCTTCAAATTCACATCGTTGTAATATACATTTCCTTGGTACTCATCACCAAATAATCCTAGAATTAGATTGATGAGTGTACTTTTCCCTGCTCCATTATTTCCAACTATCGTGTAGATATTTGACTTTTCAAATTTATAGCTAAAATCATCAACTATTTTTTCATTTTCCACATAAGAAAAACTAATATCTTTTAAAGTTATAGAATCTATGTGGTCTAACTGTAATCTACCAAATTTATCTACTTTCATATTTAAGACTTCTTCAATTCTTTTATCAACTGTTTTAGCTTTTTGATATGATTCACCAAGATTAAATGCAAAACTTACAGAATCTAATATATTATTGAACAATAGCAAAACTATTGTGAACTGTCCTATAGTCATTTTCCCTTTTATTACTTTTATTCCACCTATTACAAATATAAATGTCCTAGTAAGTATGGATATTATACTATCCATTGATGAGTAAATGTATGTTATTACTTGGTTATCCAAAATTTTTCCAAATAAATTTGAAAATATATTTGAATATGATTTTTTCAAAACTTCTGTTAATCCATATAATTTTACTGTTTTCACATCTTCTACTTGCTTATAACTGTTAGAAAAGAATTTTGATCTGGTTTCTATAACTTTATAATTGCTCTCATACACTTTGTTTTTCATCAACTTGTATGTTATTAAATATAGAAAACTTGCTAAAATTAAAATATAAGCAATCAATTTACTAAAAGCAAACACAAGTATGAACGACAATACTACCGACAAAATCTGAGTTAATATGTTTCTTACGCTTGTCAATGAAAATATAATTATTTCATTAGTGTCACTATTCATTCTATCGATCAAATAACTTGCATCAAATTTTGAAATAAGTAAATAATTTATATTATGAACTTTTTCAATCATCATTTTAGTCATTTTAAATGCTGCTTTAACTTGAATTTTTAAATAAAGTCTTTCTGTTGCAAATCCAAATACTATACTTATTATTCCAAGAACAGCTACCCAAAAACAATAAATGTATATGTTTTCCTTGGTCGCTGTTTTATTAGATAATATATCAATAAAATTACCTGTAATGTATGGTGTGAGAATACCTACTAATGTAGAACAGCAGGATATAAAATAGTAAAAAAACAAATGGAGTTTATTTGGTTTACAATAGTTATATGTTTTTCTTAGTATTTTTAACATATTTACTCCTGATTGTTTAATTCAAAAATCCCTTTATTTTATCAAACAAGGAACTATTGCCTTCATCTCTCAATGCATAATTCATCGCAGGATCATTTCCTATCATGTAATCTGCGTATGATTGTTCTGCGTGAAAGTCTGGTGTAAGCATGTTTTCATTGAAGTCATAATTTTTGTAATTATTATTGTATATATCTTCAATGGTATAATCAGATCTGATTAAAGTATCACCGTAACTACACATGCTTTTAATGCTACTTATATAAAACACATTATTTATTCCAAATGTATTATTTATTGTACTGCTTGAATCTGTTCCTATTATTTCTATATTATCTATGTTTCTCATCGTCTTGATGCAAGCTTCTCCTCCTGCAGAATATGTCAAATTTCCAATCAATAATTTAATTTTTGTTTTTGGGTTTTGTAATTTATATAACGAAATTTCTTTTAATATCGGACTATAAACATAAGAGTGTCCTCCAGTATTAAATCTTACATCTATAATGATTTTCGAAGGTTTATTAGTTTTTAAATTATCATTTAACTCTTTTACAAATTTATTTATACTGTATTGATTATTTTCAGTGCAAGAATTAAAATGTATTATCAAACCATCATTTTTATTTTGAAGATAAAACAGTTTTTTTCTGATATATATCTTATCTAATGGATTAATAGTAATATTACTTAATTTTTTGACTTCATGAATATTTTCAAATCCTGTATCCTTATATATTTCATTAAAATCTGATTTTATTTTCTTAAACTTCCACTTTCCAGTTTTTATTGGTGTAATTTCTTTATAATATGTTTTGCCATTTTTTTCTAATTTAAATTGGACTTTTTCATCATTTACTATGTTTTCTTTTTTTAGAAAATCATAATACATTATCCCTCGCATTGAGTTTGTTTCAGTGAAGATTTTATTTTCCCCATAAAAATACTTTGAAACTTTTTCTATTACTTTTTTTATAGGTACTCCATTAATATCTAAAATTTTAGCGGCTGCTACATCTTTATTATCAGAATAGTATATGTAATATCCATCTTTGAATTTCATAAATCTTATTGGCAAAATTTCTGTATAATAATCATTACTTATTCCAAAATGTCCTTGTCTCAGACTAGATATCAGTCTTTTACATTCCATTTGCGTATCAATAATTGTATGAGTTTTCTCATTTTGGATTGCTTTTTTACATTCTTTCGAAAAATCTTCCCTAGAAATGCTATCAAATAATATGTGATTATCTAACACAAATTTTTCAATTCCTTCTATGGTATTCTTATATTCTTGTTGGGATATTTCATCTTTAAGATTGATATCCTCAGTTTCACCATATTCTCCATCTATCGAATACATCTTATCTAGCATATAAGATGGAATTTTTTGCACACTAGTGTCATAATTAAAACCTGAAGTAAGTATAATAAAAATTATACTTACCACAAGTTTTAAATACATTTTGTTACTTGTATTTCTTTTTAATTCCTTCAGTTCCATAATAAATATTTCCCCCCAGACAAACGCAATTGAGTATTATGTTTCCACAAGGATAATACTTTTTTACTGGACATGGAAAGCCACTAACTGTTGAACAAGGACTACTACTATTTGTTCCTGCTCCATGATCTCTTCCATCAATTAAAATTTTCATTAGTTTTCCTCCTTTAAAATTTTATGCTAGTTAGGCATTATATCTTTAGAGAATATTATTCTCCAACTACCTGTTCTATTCTTATTTTAACTATTTTCTTCATAAAATCATCCATATTTTCTTTGAACCTATTACATGCTTTCTTTTTATTCACTACTCTTTGATAAGGACATCCTCCCATACAAATAGGTAATAATTTACATTTCTTACATTCTTCATCTTCCGTCGGATCGTATAGCATATAATCGTAATACATAATAGTGTTCCCACTAGAATTATCGTTTATGTTTCCTATTTTTCTGTCAACAAATCCAATATCTGACCAACACTTATACAAATCTCCATTACTATTAATTACAAATGATTGTAGGTAATCTGCTCCACAAAAATTTGTTATCTTGTATGGGTATTGATATAGCAAGGTATCTTCACCATATGTTTCATGAAATTCTAGCATCTTTTCAAAAAATTCGCTTTTTTGAATGCAATGAGAATCATCATAAGAATCGTTTTCGTTGCCGACTGGAGCTATGTAAACAAATATTTTATCTTCTTTATCAAATTGTTTAATGTCTTCGATTACTTGCTTGTATGAATTTTTATTATCATTATCTAAGTTAATTCTTATATGTGTTATTGGTAAAAATTCGTAGCTATCTTTTAAATTTTTTAAAATAATATCATAAGTTCCTTTACCATTATGTAGTATTCTTTTTTTATCGTGCCATTTCTTTGATCCATCTAATGTAACTTGAATACTATTTATCTTTAAACTATTAAATTGTTCAACCATTTCTCTGGTTAATAGATATCCGTTTGTAACTATGAAGGCTGTATACATGACATTATATTCATCACACATTTTTATTATTTTTTCTGAAAGTCTTTTTATGCTATCAAATTCAAGCAAAGGTTCTCCCCCGTACCATGATATAGTTAGCGTATTTAGTCTTTCTATCTGCTCAGAAATAAATCTTATTATGGAATTCTCTGTTGATTCATTCATTGACTTTTTATTTTCTGCATTCTTCTCAAAGCAATATGAACAATTAAAGTTACAAGCAAGAGTTGGTGCTATCGTTAATGATAAATTAGAGTTATTAAATCTTGAACTAAGTAATTCATATTTAATTTTAGATAATTCATCGTCATCATCTTCTATCACAAAATTCATATCTTTGAGTTCTTGAAATTCCTTTGGTAATTCCTTACTCTCTTCTATTTTGTCATACATTTCAATATCATCGCTGTCTAATAATGCCAATGAATTAGAATACGAATTATATATCGCAACGTTTTCATCAACTTTTAATAAAAAGTTATATTTTGATTTCTTCATATTTTCCCCTCCATCACTTTTATAATCAAATATCTTCATTACTTTTATAACTATATATTAAATCGAAATGTTTTTATTGTCAAGTATTTATTTATTTTTCTAATAAATGAGTGATATTTAATCTATATACTTATGTGTTAATGATATGTATTATCAATTTTTATCATTTAATATGGATATTTACTAAGTTTACTTAGTTATTTCATTTATTTAAAATTTCAATATATGATTATTTTAGTATTATTTTTTTATGAAATTATAATATAAACTAAAAAAACAGGGACATATTTCTAAATGTCCCTGTTAATCTCTAATATTTTATTTAAAATCCAATGTATCCACGAATTGTAATATTTCTAATAACTTCGTTCTTTTTTTGAATGTTTTCTCTATGTTTTTCTTCAAATATTGGTACAAATCATCGTTTCTAGCTTCAAATGATTTAATTTCCATGACGATATTAATGTATTTTTTGTCTTTGTATGTGCTTTTTAATCTCTTTCGATAAATTTCCCATACTTTTTCAAATGTTTTGTCTCTGTCCTGTTTGATAAGTTCTTCTACGAATAGTATAAAATAATACGAATCATGTATCGATGACAAGTTTTTGAACACATTCGTATAATCTTCTTCGTTCAAATATTTCTTGGTTTCTGATATGATTTCTTTCTCCATTTCAATTGAGTAATTATCATTGTCCAAGCTTTGTGAAAGCATGATTACATAATCGTTGATTAATTTGAATGTCGATTCTTTGTCGTCGACTTTTGAGTATTTGTACAGGAATTCTCTCCATTTTGCTATGAATTTGGTCATGTAATTCATAAGTATATAAGTTCTGACATCTATTGTGAACACGTAATTGGATGTGAAGATGAAAAACTTTTTGAAATATTCAAAATATTTCAATAGCGCATCTGATATCATGCTAATGGATAATGTTGTGACTATTTCTTGGTTTTCTTCTGTCAATTCGATGTTGCCTTTTAATAGTGACGGACTATTTCCATATTGTATGAGTTTTTTGATTGCGTATACGAATAGATACGAATATGATTGATCATCTTCGATTTTGTCGAATAAATCTTGTAACATATCAAAATCTTTGTCTTTGATGAGATATAGTATCGTCTTTTTGTGAAGTTGTACTTCGCTCATATCGCTGTAGTATTTCGCAATTGAAGAAAAGGAGTTTTCTTGTTCACGTTCCACTAGGTCTATGAGTTCGATGTCGCTGTTTCTGTCATTGATGTATATGTCGTTGATTTTAAGAAGCTCTTGTTCGCTATTTTCGTTTTTGAATGCGAATTTCTTCTTGTTCCAATCATAGATGCTTAGTCCATCTGTTCCTGTTTTTTTGTATATTAAAAAGTTGTTTAATCTAAAAATATCGTAATTTTCCATAGCTTAAATTATATACAAAAAAAGCTACCAAATCAAATTTGATAACTTTTTTATAAAATATGTAGTTTAGATTATATACCCACAGATATTTTTAAAGCTTCATCCAACTTTATCAGAACTCTATCGTCAAAGCTACCTACTTTTTCACGAAGCCTTTTTTTATCAATAGTTCTTATTTGTTCAGCTAAAATAACTGAATTTTTCGGTAAGCCGTACTTGGATCGTTCTATTGCCACATGTGTTGGTAATTTCGCTTTATTTATTTGTGAAGTAATAGCTGCTATGACTACGGTTGGACTGTATTTGTTTCCCACATCATTTTGAACAACAACGACAGGTCTTACACCACCCTGCTCAGATCCAACAACAGGGCTTAAGTCTGCGTAAAATATGTCTCCTCTTTTTACTTTCATAAACTCACCCTATAAACTCTTCGCTATTTTAAGAACTATTTTTATTATATCCAAAACACTTCAAGAAATCAATATAAAAAAACTTGCCCAACTTAAAAGCTGGGCTAAGATTAGTTGATTTTTTGTAAATAGTCACACACTTCTACGACTTTTCCATTTCTAGTATAAATTCTAGGAATTCTCATTGTAACTCTGCACAAAAGCTCATAAACATTTGTGTTTGCCATTTCTGCCAAATCGTACAACGAGATTTCTCCCATTTCATCTTTTCCGAACAACAAAACTTTGTCGCCGACTTTTACATCTCTAATGTATGTTACATCTATCATGATTTGATCCATGCAGACTTTTCCCAAAATTTTTGCTTTTTTGCCGTTTATAATAACATAAGCTTTGTTGGATAATTTCAATGGATAACCGTCAGCATATCCGATTGTCGCTGTTGCAACTACTGTTTCAGAGTTTGTCGTGAATGTTCTACCGTATCCAATGTCTGTTCCTTTTGGAACTGTTTTAATCATGGACACCGTTGTGTAGAGTGATGATATTTCTTCCAAATTTAGTCTGGAATTTTCTCTTACATAATCTGATGCGTGATATCCGTAAAGTCCAATTCCACATCTTATCATATCCAAGAAATATCCGTGAATTATCGCTCCAGCATCATTTGCTATGTGTTTTATTGGAACAGTTATTCCTCTGTTTTCCACATCAATCATAAAACCAATGTATGTATTGTATTGTTCTTTTGTGTAGGAATAATCTTCGCTATCAGCATCTGAAAAATGGCTGTAAATTCCTTGCAACACTACATTATCCATTTTATAGATTTTGAAGATGTCTTCCAAGCATTTATCTTTGTCAAGTCTAACTTGAAATCCTAATCTTGTCATTCCTGTATCGATTTTGATGTGAACTTTGCATATTTTATTCAAACTTTTTGCAACGTTATTTATTTCAACTGCAGTTTCGTAATCATAAACCGTTAATTCGATGTTGTTTTTGATTGCTACTTCAATATTTTCATTGGAAATGTATCCTAAAATCATAATTGGTTTGAATATTCCATTTTTGCGAAGTTCCAAGGCTTCATTTATATTGGACACTGCAAAGTAATCTATTCCTAAATATTCCAATTCTTTTGTGATAAATGCTGCGCCTTGTCCATAAGCATTAGCCTTTACAACGGCACACATTTTGACTAAATTGCTGATGTTTTTGATTTCTTTGTAATTGTGTTTTAATTTATCTAAATCAACCTTCAAATAACTTTGATACTTAAACATTATTTCTCCTTACAGGCATTGATTGCTTCCGGTAAATTTCTAATAATATCCGATGCAATAATGCTATCTTCTCCTATTTTTTGTTTTGCAAAATCTCCAGCCATTCCGTGAATATACACTCCTAATTTACAAGCTTCGAACACATCTCTGTTGTGCATGAAACTTGCAATGATACCAGACAAACAATCGCCACTTCCAGCAGTCGCCATTCCCGCATTTCCAGTATTATTTACATATATTTCATCATTTTTTGCAACGATTGTGTGATGACCTTTGAGAACAACGATGCATTTGTGTTTTTTTGAAAAATCTGTGGCGACCTTTTCGCGATTTTGATTGATATATTCTACATCCAATCCAGAAAGTCTACTAAATTCAAGTGGATGCGGAGTTATCGCAACAGAATAATCATCAAATTCTAGTTCACTGAAGTCTTTTATTGAGTTCAATCCATCTGCATCTATCAACACTGGTTTATAAAAATTTTTGAGTACGGATTTTATCAATTCGTAATTTAATTTGTCTTTTCCCATACCACAACCTATTGCGACACAGTTTTTATTGGATATATATTCTAAAATCTGAGAAATAGAATTGGCACTCAATTTTTTGTCGACACACTCAAGTGGAAGTATTATATTCTCAACGGATTTAATTTGCATGATTTCCGAGATAACTTCAGGGACAATTGTGTAAACCAATCCACTACCACAACGAAGTGCTGCCATACTTGCCAAGTACACACTGCCACACATTCCGTTAGATCCACCGACTATGCAGACTCTTCCGTAGTTTCCTTTATTGGAAAAAGGATCGCGTTTTTTTATTGTAAAATCCATTTTAATCCTCCAACATCAACACGCACATTGCTATTGCGTATTCTTCATCGTGAGAAATGGATGCATCAATATCTAAAACTTTTGGAAATTTATCTGTATTTAATTTTACAACTAATCCCTCGTCATGTATAGACTCTACATCCATAAAACTCATTTTACCAATTCCAGTCTTCAAAGCTTTTGACACTGCCTCTTTCATGCAAAACATCCCCGTAATCGTCTCAAAATTACGATTTTTGGATTCAATGTATGAAATTTCACGTTCAGTGAAGACTTTTTTCATAAATTTATCCAGATTTTTGATGTTTTTTATTCGTGAAACCCTTAGAATATCAGTTCCACATCTAATCTTCATTTTTGATTCCTTCAAATTTTTCCAAGAATTTGTTTCTCAATGCTAAAAAATCTAGTTTTTCGATATCTTCCACGCTTTCCACATCTTTTACGAAGTCTTCTACTATTTCTCCGATTATTTCGAATGAATTTTGTGAAAAATTATTAATATTATACGATTCTGACAAGTATTTCATGCTTTCTTTCATTAATTTATCCGTCAAAATATCTTGGTAAGTTTGGTTGATATTGCAGTTACTGATTTCTTTTTCGATGACTTTTTTTATGGAATATATCACATAATACACAAAGTCCATAAAAATTTCGTTGTTTTCTCTGTCATCAAGCGCAAATAATATCGACAAACAGAAATTCCAGTTGAAGTCCTTGTCCAGTCTGCTATTAAGTCCTTGTGCAAATGAAGTGTGAATGTAATCCCCAAATTCCATATCTGAAAAATCATACAATTCACCAAAACTAATTGGCTTGTTACTTATGGCATTGACCTTGTTTAGTATGTCGATCAATCTTTCTTCGTATTGTTTTTTCTCCAAAACATCCATTACAGAAAACAAATAATCGCTCACTACATTTGCTATGTTTCTCATATCTATTACAAAACCTAAGTTGTATTTCAGTTTGAGCATGTAACCATCGTGAATCATTTTTGTTATGATGCTTTTAAATTGTTGTCTTGTAGCGTCATCTTCGTTGGATTCCACTGTCATCATTTTTTTGTAAACGCTGTTGAGTTGCTTGTCGATAATTGTAAGGTTATTTTTGATTGAGTACATCACATCACGTATCAAATCTTCTGTCATAACGTAGTTTGAATTTTTGTACAAAATCGAATGATCTACCTCTCCCCAGAACACATTGACCATGGATTTGATTCGCACTTCGAAATTGATTTTCATGTCGTCATTTTCCACGAAAATAGCGTCGATTTTATAAATTTCGAACCCGTTTTTTTGTTTTTGAGGTTGTGGTTGATCCAGGTTAAGTCTGATTCTCATATCATACTTGGAATAATAGTAGCCATTGTCGTCTTTGTAATAAAAAAGTCTTTTCAAATATTCGTACAAATCTTTTTCATTTTCGTTGAAACGACATTCTATTCTAACTCCAATCAAATCTGGAAATAGATTGAACACATCCTCTACGTCTTTACATTTTATATAATAATTTTGTTTTAGTATTTTTTCTTTGATGCTGTCTTCTTTTTTTACACGTGCGTTAATATTAATAACATCTTCGTTTTTTTCAAAAACTTTACTGAAAAACTCTTTTGTTTCTTCTGCAACAAAGTTTATGAATTTGTAACGACTATTAATTAAATTAACAGCATCATTCATAAATTGAAAAATTCCAGCTCTCATTTTTAACTCCTTTTTATTGCTACTATTATTTTACCATATTTAAGCATTTCACAAGCATTAAAAAAGAGCACTGGTGTGCTCTTTTGATTTTACAATTTACAGAAACTTCATCCTGTTAGGATTAATATCTCGTTCTATTTCGTGAAATCCCTTGATTTCGATGTTGTTTTCTTCTATGATTTTTTCGATTTTTGGTTTGTCTTCCAAGTTATCGTACAATATAGAAATCCCACAACACACATCCAAAACTCTTGGAGTTGGTGCAATCGTAGCTTTTATAGAATGTTGTTTGATTAAATCGTAAAGTTTTTGTCCGTTTGCCACATCTTTGAACAAGATGTAATTCATTTTATTTGCCATTTTCAATCATTTCAACGAAGGCTTCAATTCTTGTCTTCAATTGTTCGCTGTCTTCGTCTGTATAATCAGTTTCAATTCCCAATACTGGAATGTTGTGGTCTTTAAGTTCTTTTTCTACAATGTGACCTTCTGTATCGTAAATGTTACAGAATTTTAAGTTTACATCGATTACACCATCAACGTTGTATTCTTTTGCAAGTCTGATGATGTCGTCAACTCTTTCAGTGTTTGGAGTGTAACATGCGCAGTTGATACCTTTCATGTATCTATATGTTAGGTGATCAACCATTTCGTCCATAGTTTTTCCAGATTCATCTACAGTTAATTCAAAATATCTTGAACCAGTACACATTTCTTCACATACAACAGCTGCTCCACTTGATTCAATGATGTGGTGTAGTTTCCAGTTTGGAATAGATAATGGAGTTCCTGTTAACATCAATCTTGTAGCGCCTTTTTTGTATACGCTAACGTTTTGTTCTTTTCTCTTGTCTAATTCGTCGCACAATTCATTAACTTTTTGTGCAAATCTTGTTGGATCATCGTAGAATGCGATTTGAGAAATCAATAAGCAGTCTTTACCACTGATTGGAACATTGTCTAATTTACGGAATTCCCACAATCTTTGCATTGCACGTCTTTTGTTGTTGATTAAAACAATTGCATCATGAAGAGATTCTGGAGTTAATTTGTTGCCAGTTAATTCTTCGATTCTGTCGATGTATCTATAAACTTCATCTTTGAAGAATTCAAAGTCTTTGTCTCTTTTCATTTGTGGCAAATCAAAGATGTACATTGGAGCATCTTTTGACATGATTTCCCAAGCTTTTTTCTTACCGTCGCAAGTTGTTTCTCCAACGAATAAGTCTGCAAGTCTAAAGAATGGACAAGTTTTTTCAAATCTAGCACCTAGAGATGCTTTGATTAGTGGACATGTTGCAGTTGGAAGATATTTTTCTCCACCTGGTACCCAAAATTGTGATCCTGAACACAAACCAGTATTGATAGCTCCACAACCAAATACTACTTCATCAGGAACGTGAATACAGAATGTACCTACAACTTTTCCGCCATTTTTTTGGAATTCGATTAATTCAGCTGGTCTAATCCCGTGGATTTCTGCAACAACCATGTTGAAATAATCCATTTTTTCTGGTCTGTTTTCTTGTGATAAATATACATCACCAAATGCTTGTGGTAAAACTTCACACAAAACGTCGTGTTCTTCAACGTTCATTCCTAAATCTTCCCACATTTTTCTGTAATCTGCCATATTTCTAATCTCCCCTTTTGAGTATATATATTTTATAAATTTTGTATAAACAAAAATTATAATCTAGATAAGCTCTTCCCCTTGTCTTAAATCAGATAAAATTGTTTTTATAGCATTAATACATATATCTACTTCTTCTTTTGTATTAAAGTGACTGAATGAGAATCTAACTGTTCCTTGTGGGAATGTTTTTAATGTTTTATGTGCTCTTGGTGCACAATGCATTCCAACTCTAGTCATTATTTTGTATTTGCTACTT
>OFLS01000141.1_pt1 | contig 38088 bp, 33 predicted proteins | sample 1540891 | NCBI WGS metagenome assembly OFLS01 (sample SAMEA4413038, study PRJEB24355) | metagenome | biome: human; feature: gut; material: faeces | place: United Kingdom | collected 2010
ATTTTATGTAACCTTTCATAAACATATTACAAAACAAAACAACGCACAAAGTTATGATTGCCACAACCCAGTTTCTGATTTCGCCTTGCATAGGTCCATTTCCACCTGACATATAATTTACAGCAACTGAATACAAACTAAGCCCAATAGTTAATACAACTGTTCCTGACACAATCGGTGGGAAAAACTTCCTAATTTTTCCAATAAACATTCCTGTGAATATCGCTACAATACCACCAATCAACTGTGACGCATACACAGCACCTATTCCGTATTGCTTACCAATTGATAATAAAACTGGAATATAAGCAAAACTAACACCCATAATAACTGGTAATTTTGCACCAAATTTTAAAACTGGATACAATTGCAATAACGTCGCTATTGCAGCAATAAACATTCCCGCTTGAATCAAATAAATTGCTTGTGCATCTGTAATTGCATGTTCACTTGATTTCAAAGCACTCGCCAAGACTATTGATGGCAACGCATTACCCACAATCATAGCCAATAAGTGTTGCATTGCTATTGGAAATGATTTAAGCATCGAAGGCTTACCATAATAATCAAATAATGAATTCGAATTCTTTTCCATATACACTCTCCTTTTAATTTCATTAAAGTATATTCTATATTAAATTCAAAATAATTTAAAGAGCAATAAAAAAATACTTCCAAAAACATCAAATCAATTCTTGTTTTGGAAGTACTATTATTATTTTACAAATCTAGTTCCTGTTAAACCATTTATTCCTTCTTTTGCTTTTTCCAAAGAAGTTATCAAAGCAATTTTACCTTCACCTGACTGAATAAAATTCAAACAAGCCTTAACTTTAGGAAGCATAGATCCTTCTGCAAATTGTTTTTCTTCTATTAACTTTTGAGCTCTAGATAAATTTAATTCATCCAAGCCTTCTTCATTTTCTGTTCCGTAATTAATACATACTTTTTCTACTGCAGTTAAAATGATTAACAAATCCGCATCAGAAATCTCAGCTAATTTTTCTGAAGTGAAATCCTTATCTATAACAGCTCCTATACCTTCTAATTGTCCATCATTTTCTACGACAGGAATTCCACCGCCACCTCCAGCTATAACTATGAAATCTTTCTTAATCAAAGTATTGATTTCTTCTTTTTCAATTATATCAATTGGTTTTGGAGATGGAACAACTCTTCTATATCCTCTGTTTGCATCTTCTTTGAAAGTATATCCACTTTCAGCAGCAAGTTTTTCAGATTCTTCTTTTGAATAAAATAATCCCACTGGTTTTGTTGGATTAGCAAAAGCTTCATCATCCTTATCTACTTTAACTTGTGTAATTATTGTAGACACTGCGTTTTTCATGTTTCTTTTTGATAATTCGTTTTTGATAGCCTTTTGTAAATGGTATCCTATGTATCCTTGACTCATAGCAACACATTCTGCAAATGGCATGTTAGAAATTTGTGGATTAGAATTATGAGCAGTTTCCATAGCTAAATTAATCATACCAACTTGTGGACCATTTCCATGGCAAACGATAACTTCGTTGCCATCTTCAACCAAATCAACTATAGATACAGCGGTTTTTCTAACAGCTTTGATTTGTTCTTCAGGTGAATTTCCGAGAGCGTTTCCACCTAATGCTAAAACTACTTTCTTCATTTTAACTCCTTTTATAAATTAAAAATAGTATCCAAATATAAAATCCCAATGCTAAACATTGAGATTTTAATTATTAAGACACTTCGATAAATATATATTACACTGATTTTATAAAAAATACAAGCTTTTTAGGAATTTTTTGTAATTTTTTCTGTTAAATTATTGCTAGTTCTGGTAAAATTTGACATAGCTTTTTCATATTCTTTGATTAATCTTTCCCCTGTTTCAGTTAACGTCGACCCTCCGCCGTTGGCTCCTCCGATTTCAGTATCCACAAACTTCTCACCATAAATTTTTTCGCTATTTTTTATGATATTAAAAGCTTTACTGTAACTCATTTTGAGATTTTTTGAAGCCTTGTTCAAAGATTTTGTCTTGTCTATTTCTTTTAGAAGAATGTAATTTCCTTTTCCGAAAAATTTCTTACCATCGTCATCCTCAAACCAAAACTTACAACTTACTTTCATCGCTAAGCTCCTTTATTTTTTCCTCAGTTTCCTTAATCCACACAGGAATTATACAATCAAAATCATTGTAAATTTTTAAAATTCTATCAAATTCTCCTGTCAAATCAACCTCTTTTTCTCCATTTAATTTTGGTTCCAGTATATCCAATATAGTATATATTGCGAGAATTCTGTAAAATAGTCTAGGAATTTTCCCATTAAAATAAGATTTTAATAAGGAATAGTAGAAAATTCTATTTTTCTCATCTACTTCGTTGATTTTTCTAAATTCAAAAAAAGAGTCTGCCATATAACTTACATTCTTCGATACAAAATTCAAATTATTATCATCAGCATAGATAGAGCATAAATTATCAAACAAATAAATATTGCTCAACTTCCTCGATTCAATTAAATATCTATTATTTTCAATGTAATCGAAAACAATATAATCCTTATCTCCTCTGAAGTTAGTCATTGAGTAATTGTATATAAGATTATTTATTTTATAATTAAAAATCTTTGACCAAGTAGTATCATAGTTAATTTGACTATTTTCGTGAAGTTTTCTGAGAATTTTTCCTATTTCACTTCCAAGTTGTATTTGTTGTTCAGTAGAGATTTGATCTGTAAGATTTTGAATAAATTTTTTAATCACAAAAGTGTGACCATTTTCAAATCCGCTATCTTCAATCTTTGCAAACTTGTCATTTAATTCATACAACAAATAATTATTTTGTTTGTTGTAGTTCAAAAAAGACTCCAAATCCCCTTCATATATTTCAACGATATATTTACCAGAATCTGTATTTACAATGTACTTATCCTCTTGTAAATCACAATCGTAAATATCTTTATCTTTAAAAAATTGTAAATCTTTGATTTCCATATAATCACCAATACAATTTTATCATTAAATATCAGAATTTTAAAACAAAATATTTATTCAGATATTTTCCTTTCAATTTCTGAAGTTTTTTTCATTTGTAAAATTTCATCTGCGTAAATTTTAGCTTCTTCAAATGAATTGTTAGCGATAACATCCTTAATTTTTGGAATTGAAGCTGCTGGGGCAGAAAATTCATCTAATCCCATACCTAAGAGAAGTTTCGTCGCTTTGGTATCTCCTGCAAATCCTCCACACATTCCTGTCCATTTTTCATGTTTGTGGCTAACATCGATAACTTTTTTGATAGCTCTTAAAACTGCTGGGTTGTATGTGTTGTAAAGATTTGAAATTTTTTCGTTTCCTCTATCACTTGCCAAGATATATTGAGTTAAATCATTAGTTCCAATGCTAAAGAAATCAACATATTCTATTAAATCTTCAGCGACAATAACACTAGCTGGAGTTTCAATCATTATACCAACCTCTATATTTTCATCGAAATCAATATTTGCATCTCTCAACTCTTTTTTATTATTTTCAATTATTTCGAGAGCTTTTTCCATTTCTTCTACTGAAATAACCATAGGAAGCATAATTCTTATTTTTCCAAACGCAGAAGCTCTCAAAATCGCTTTGATTTGAGCATCAAAAATATCTTTCATATCAAAACAAAATCTCAAAGCTCTCCAACCCAAAAATGGATTATCTTCTTTAGGAAACTTGTAGTAAGGAAGTTCTTTGTCCCCACCAATATCTAAAGTTCTAATAATTACTGATTTTCCATCTAAAATTTCGACTACTTTTTTATAAGATTCAAATTGTTCATCTTCTGTCGGAAAATTATCATTATACATATACAAAAATTCTGTTCTAAATAAACCAACGCCTTCTGCACCAGATTCCAAGCCTTTTTCTAAATCTTCGATGTTGCCGATATTTGTCATAACATCAATGTCTCTTCCATCTTTAGTAATAGCTTTGTTATATCTGTTCTTTTCGAGTCTTGATTTTTCATCATCCAGTTCAGATTTTTTCTTTTTGTATTCTAAAAGAGTTTCTTCATCAGGATCAATTATACATATTCCCTTAAATGAATCGATGATAACTGTTTGAGAATCATTGACGTTTTCTGTAATATCTTTCATTCCAACAAGACAAGCAATGCCTAAGGTTTGCGCAATAATTGAAGTATGTGCGGTTTTTCCTCCTAAGTCCATCAAAAATCCAACAACATTATCTTTATCAATTATTGATGTTTCATAAGGAGTTAGTTCTTTTGAAACCAAAATAGTATTTGGTTCTAATGAGTCGAGTTTTTGGTTTTCAATTCCCTTAATTTTGTACAATAATTGTTGACCAATATCTTTGTAATCGGATGCTCTTTCTCTCATGTATTCATTATCAAGTGACTGCATCATAACAACCATTTCATCTATCGTATCTGTTAGTGCTTTGTCGCTTGAATAATGTTCGTTAATTTTTGAAATTACACTTTCTGATAAAAAAGGATCATCCAACATACTCAAATGAGCTTCTATTACTTGTTTTTGTGTATCATTGTCAACTTTTGTTTCAGATAATATTGTTTTGTAATCACTCAAAGCTTTATTAAATTTATCAACGTGAAGCTTTATTTCATCATCAGAAATTTTTTCGGTACTTATTTTAACTTCCTGTTTTTTCATAAGTTTAACTTTACCAATTGCTATCTGCTCACTTGCAATAATACCTTTTTTAATTAAACTCATAATACCTCCTCATAAACTAAAGCCGCCACAAAAGTGACGGCTATAAATTCTTGATTTAATTAATCTTCTAAGTTTTCTATAAATTCAACTAGTTTTTTTAAGTTTTCTTCTTCGTTTTCGCCATCTAATCTAACAGTAACTTCAGTATCTTGAGAAATACCTAAAGCCATAACGTTGAAAATAGATTTTGCGTTAGCTGTTTTACCATCTTTAATAAGTTCAACTTTACCATCAAAATTTTTTACAAATTGTACCAAAGATGCAGCTGGACGAGCATGCAAACCAGTTTCGTTTTTAACTATAACATTTTGTTCTACCATAATAATAATCCTCCTATGACTACTTTATTTATATCCTATTAATTGATTTTTTAAACAGGAAAATATTTTAATTGATATCTTTTACGGATTCTCTCTTCATTATTTGAGAACCCAATATTGCCTTTTCGTTGATAATTTTATTTTCTTTCAAAACCTTTACTAAAGTTCTCATTGATACAGCCCCTATGTCATAATAAGGTTCTTGAACTGTAGTAAGAGTAGGTCTGTAAATACTTGTCATTGGTATATCGCCAAATCCAGATACTGAAATATCATCTGGAACTTTTTTGTTATTATCATAGCAATAATTTATAAATCCAATTGCTTGTGCGTCTTCACTAAAACTTACGCAAGTTATGTCTTTCGAATCTTTCATTTCGAAAATCTTATCCCCAGCTTCGTAACCATCTTTTACTGAAACTCCTTCTGATGAGATTTCAAATTTTTCTAATTTCAAGTCATCACAAGCTTGTCTGTAACCTTTAAGTTTTTCTTGACCAATCTCAGTGTCTTGATTTTCCTTTACAAATAAAATTTTCTTGTGACCTAAATCATAAATATGATTAATCATATTTATCATAGCTTCTTTGTAGTCGATTTGTACTGTGTGCACGTCTTTTATATTCCAGAATTTATCCAATTGGATATAAGGAACAGTTTGATCTTTCAACTTGAATATAACCTCTGGTTCAATGTCTTCAGAAATCAAAATTATCCCTTCTACTTGCTTTGTAAACATGAAGTCTATAATTTTCTTTTCTTGTTCCAAATCGCCGTATGTAGACGACAATAATATATCGTATTTGTACATTCTTCCAATTTCTTCAGCACCTCTTACAATTTGTGCCATGTATGGAATACCGATATCCTTAACTACTACGCCTATTAAATTGGATCTTTTCATTACTAAAGATCTTGCCAATTCGTTTGGTTTGAAGTCAAGTTTTTCAATTGCGTCTAAAACTTTTCTACGTGCTTCTGGACTTACAGGCTTGGAATCATTCATAACTCTAGATACTGTAGAAATTGAAACTCCAGCAAGTTTTGCTACGTCTTTAATTGTTGGTGATGACATTTAATCGCTCCTTACTAAAATATTTATTGGTTTATTATTAATCTCAACTTTCACTGGTAAATTTCCACCATATTCTCCATCCACATCTCCTGGAACTGTTTGATTAGATTCAATGGTTAAAGTATCAGTTTGAAAATATAATACATCTTCAGAGTAAATATGCTTTGAACTAAAAGCATCTATTAAAATCTGAGCAACTTCTTTAAGACGGGAATGCTTAATAATCAAAACGTCTAACTTTTGATCGTCAATTTTGGCTTGCGGGCAAATATTTTCAAATCCACCTACAGTATTTGAATTGGAAATAATCATAACAGGAGATTTTACTTCTAAATAATCATCCTTTGTTTTAATCTTCAATTCCATAGGCTGATTCAATGTGTTAGGAAGCTCTTTCAACCCCTCTACAATATATGCCAGTCTACCAAAAATCGCTTTTTGAGCTTTATCAGTAACATAACTAACAGACGCTATGTTTCCAACTGCAAAAACGTTGATGAAATATCTGTGTGAGTCTTCATTGCTAACTTTTCCGACATCACTTTTTATTATTTTCCCAGTTTTAATCATTCTATATAATTTGTAAGGTGTTGATGGCAAGTTTAAGTAAGTTGCGAAATCGTTTACTGTACCTGTGGAGTAAATCGTAATTGGAATATCGCTATCGCTGTCGCAAATTCCGTGAACAACTTCGTTAACCGTTCCATCTCCGCCTGAAATAACTATCAAATCCCAATCATCAGAAGATGTGTTTAACGCCTCATTGTATGCGTCATTCTTGCCTTTAGTTTTGAAAAGCTGAACGACAAAATTATCCTCAATTAGATAATTAATCAATTTTGTTAAATCTCTCGCGTGTGTTTGACTTCCAGATGAAGGATTTGAGATAATTTTTATTCTTTTCATTCTATCCCATCTTTCCTTAATAGCATACCAAAAAATTAATTGTTTTTCAATAGGATTTTAACAATTTCTACAATTGTTTTCATGAATTATAAAAAATTTTAAAGATTTACAATAAGCCAATCAGAAATTTTCCGATTGGCTTATAAAATCTTCTTTAATTATCTTTTAGCTAAACTTTTTACGAAATTAATAATATCTCTTGCAGACCCAACATAGTCTGTAGAGTTTAAAAATCCGTATTTAATATTAGTTGCAGTATCTGTTACAGATTCGGCAACATAGTCCACAGTATTAGACACGTTACTTGAAACTGATTCAACGTGAGACAAAGTGTTACTTACATTGTTTGTAATATTTCTTACATCTGGAGAAACATCGCCTATTAATCTATCGGCTTTATTAGTAATACCAGTTACATTATCTAGTATTTGTGGTACTTCGCCAATTGATCTATCGATATCCTTTTTGTTATCTGCTAAAACGGCCTTTACGCCCTTTATTAAGTCAGTAAGTTTAAAGAAAAATACGATTAAAGCAATTAAGAATCCAGATAAACAAATATATAATATTATTTTAAATATATATAAAGCATCTACCATTTCTTACCTACTTTTTGATTTCTTTTTTAACTTCTTTTGCTTCTTCTTTTGCAGTGTCAGCAGTTTTCTTTGCTTGTTTTTTTCCTTCTTCGACAGTTTTTTCTGCACCGTCTTTTGCTTCTTCTGCTACTTTTTTAGCTGATTCGCCAACTTTTTCTGCAGAATCTTTTACTTGATCTTTAGTGTCTTTAACATCTTCTTTGATTTCTTTTCCGTCTTTTTTAACTACTTCTTTAAGATCTTCACCAAGAACTCCCAAATCAGTTTTAACTTCGTCAAATTGATCAGAAACTCTATTTAATTCAGTCATTCCTCTATCTTGGAAATCTTGATATTTGTCTTTAACGCTGTCTGTTACATTGTCAGCAGTTAATTTTACAGTATCTACTGCATCGTTAAAGTTATTTACTGCTGTTTTCTTTGTTTCTTCTGCAAATTTTTTGATATCTTTTCTAGTTTCTTCACCTGATTTAGGTGCCAATAATAATCCTGCTGCTAAACCTAATGAAGCACCAATAACTGTACCTAAAGTAATTTTAGCTTCGTCTTCATATTTACGTTTAGCAATTTCCCATTTGATTTGTCTTTCCTTTTCTCTTCTTTTATGTTCTAAATAATCCATTAAACTCATAATAACATCTCCTTAAATAAATTTTCTTATGATTATTGTATACCCTCTAATTTCATATCTCAAACATTATTAGTGAATTATTTATAAAGTTTTAATCTTTCAGATACAATCTAACCCAAGTTTCCCAGCCAACAGTTTGTTTTGGTGATTTCAATAAACCATTTTTTCCTTTGGCAACCATTCTTACAAAATCTTGGTCTTCCGTTAAATTCTTTCTGCCTTTTTCATTAAACTTATCAGTAGTAAGTCCAGTGTTTTTGTCATTAACAAATACAAGGCAATCATCATCTATTGTTTTTCTGATTTCGTAATTCTTCTCACCACTTGTTACATCAAAATCAGACAATGTTTTATTAATATCTACAATATCCCAATTAATCGCATTATTCTTTGAGAAGAAAGATAAATCATAATTTTGTCTCAAAGTTAAATCATTAGATTCTATTAACAAAATTTTCTTTCCTGGAAATGCGTATTCTGAAGCATTTTCTAAACTCAACTTTGCATTTTCTGGATTTTCTATCGTTATCTTTATAGGATCAATCAAAATTTTATATCCGTCGTTTTCCTTTACCATTTTTAATTGGTTAGTACTTTTATAAGATTTATCCGATTTTAAGTTTGCTTCATCATCTTCTAACCATTTTAATATAGTCGCTTGATACTCAGGGTTAGAATTTATTTCGTTGATAAATTCTTCCGCATCTTTGTTTCTGAATGGTACAGATTGATTTGATGATTTCACAATACTCATCATTTGTTCTGAGGATTTAGCTTGTACTGATTGTATGAACTTACCTTTTACAGATTCTGCTGTAATAGTCTTTTCAGCTAGATTTTCTTGGAACATAGGTTTTATGTATTTAACGCCAAATACAATACCAATTAATAAAGCCACACCAATAACTGAAAATATAATTTTCTTAAATATCGATGATTTTTCATCATCCTCATAATCATAATAATCGTAGTAATCATCATAATCGTTGCTTGTTTCTTGGAATGCTTTTTCTCTTTCTTTTTTTAATGATTCTGATTCAATATCCACCACATTTAATCTGTCAGTTGTATCTTGATTAGATCCATTATCTATCTTAGAATAAATCTTTTCATTATCAGTTGAACTATCTTCTTTTTTTATAAAATCAAGATCATGATTTTGAGTTTCGTTTTTAAATTTAGAAGCCTCTAACAAAAAATCCTCAAATGTTTTTCCTTCAGAAGAAAAATCATCATCTTTTGAAAAATCATGACCACAAACTCTACAAAATCTATCATCAACGCCAACAAATGAATTACAATTTGGGCATTTCTTTAAATTAGAATCTTTCATAATATCACTCACCTTATCTACCATATATTATACATTCTCATACTACTTTAGTGAATAGATAATCTCAATTTAAACACATAAGAAAAAAGCATGAGATTTTGTCCCATGCTAATAAGCGAAATCGCTTTTATTTACAAAATATCCTCAGAAGACCCTAATCAATTAATGACCTTCAGTATGTGAAGGTGGGTTGACTGTCTCAAACATCTGACATCCCTTCAAAGAGGGCTCGTCATCAATTATCGAACGTCCGTCATCCCTTATAGTGTGTGTCGGTTTAATTTTTCAGGGTTCCTCTTCTGAGGTTAATTTAATTATACTACAACATAAAAGTGTTTTCAAGGGAGATTATTTCTTCAAAAAATTATTAAATCTTTTAGGAAAATCTGTCGCAATAATATGCTTATTTCCTTTCATATCTACAAATTCTATTTCATTCGCGTGAAGCATTTGAGAAAATCCTTCAATTTTTTCTCCATACAAACTATCTGCAACTATTGGACAGTTAATATATTCCATGCTTACTCTTATTTGATGAGTTCTTCCCGTCAAAAGCTTTAAACTAACCAAGGAATAGTCTCCGTAACTTTTGAGATTTTGCAAAATAGTAACACTTTTTTTACCATTTTCATCAATTTCTGTTTTAATTCCATCGCGTTTTAAATTTAATTCTATCTTTTGATTTTTAGGATTTCCTTCTACGATTGCTAAGTATTTTTTCTCAAACGAAGTTTTTTGATAATACGCTTGAGCTATTTTATTTTTAGCAACCATTACAACTCCTGATGTGTCTTGGTCCAATCTGCTAATAAATCTAACTTTTTGATTAATATTTCTTTGCTCAAATAAATAAGACACAAAATTCGCTAAGCTTTCTTCTCCATCTGTATTCATCGTGAGTTTGTCAGGTTTATTTAATACAAAAATATCATCATCTTCATACAAAACTTCAATGTCTAAGTTTATTGGTTCGTAATTATTTTCCTCATTTTTAAGATTGATAGTTACTTTGTCACCTGGTTTTAACTTAGAGTTTCTCTTAGCATGTTCTCCATTTATAAAAATGTCATCTTTGTAAATACTGAGAAATAAATTTTTGGAAATGTGATTTGATTTCAAAAATTCATCTAACCTTATTTTTTTATCTATATCAAAACTAATTTGTTTCATTGTTTAAATCTCCAGTTATTTGGTATAATAAAATTATATCAAATATTAGGAGCTTTTAGTATAAATGAATAAGGACAGCAAAATTATAAATATATATGTAAACGATAACCAAAAATCACTTGAAACAGCTTTAATTGTCAAAGAAAAATTAGAACAAAAAGGATTCAAACCTACTTTTGATTTTGATGAGAATGCGCTGATTAATCTTTGTATCGGTGGAGATGGAGCATTCTTAAGAGCAGTTCACAAATACGAATTTTCAACTATTCCTTTTGTCGGAATAAATACTGGACACTTAGGATTTTATCAAGAAATTCTAATCCCTAACATAGACAAATTCATTTCAGATTTAATTAACGAGAATTACGGAATCGAAAAAATTTCCCTACTAGAATCTAAAACCGCAATCAGAAATAGCAGCAAAACTTATACACACAAAGCACTGAACGAATTCGTAGTAAAAAGTGATGACTCATCGATTGTATATTTGGATGTATACATCGATGATAACCACTTAGAGTCCTTTGCTGGAGATGGAATAATAGTATCCACTCCTTCTGGGTCAACTGCGTATAACTTCTCAGCTGGTGGATCTGTATTGTATCACGGGCTTGATGGTTTCCAAGTGACACCTCTTGCACCAATTAACTCAAAAGCATACCGTTCGCTTTTAAATTCTCTTGTAGTTCCATCAAAAAGTAACGTTACATTGTATTTTAGAGATCACAATTTTGACAGAAAAAGTTCCATAGTTCTAGCTGATGGATTGAACAGAAGTTATGATAATGTAGATTATGTAAACTTCACTTATTCAGATCAATATATCAATAAATTAGTTTTCTTAAAAGACTGGTATTGGTTAAATATCAAAGACAAATTCTTATAAGCAATAAAAAAACATGGATTGCAATGAATCATCAAAGCTATCCATGTTTTGTTTTATTTTTCTAATCCCAATTCATTAATTGCTGCGTTGAGCATTTTTGAAGCTATAGGTCCTGCAGTTTTTACACCATAAGAGTTATCATCTTCTAAAATAACTGCTATCGCAAATTTTGGTTTTTTTGCCGGTGCAGCAGCTACAAACCAAGCATGTGTACTTGTTTTATCTTTAATTTCTGCCGTACCTGATTTTGCGATTACAGATGTACTAACATTAAGTGTATCGTAACTTTCTGCAGTAGATCTCAAATAATCTTTTAAGTTTTCCATATTCTTCTTATTGCCAACTTCAGATAATAATTCTGGCTTAGTTTCTTTAATTACTTTTCCTTCTGAATCTATTATTTGACTAACCAAGTAAGGTTTCAACATTTGTCCATCATTTGCTACAGCGCTCATTGCCATAGCCATATTCAATGGAGTTACCAAAGTTTCTCCTTGTCCAAAACTTGTCGTTGCAATATCTGCATCACTTTTTGTTTTTGTATATCCATTAATGCTTACTGCTACTGGCAAATCAAAAGGAATTTTCTTGCCAATCATAAATTTTGAAGCATTGTCTTGCAAAATTTTATTGCCCAATTTTACACCTTGCGATGCAAAATAAACATTTGATGATTTTTCAAGAGCTTTTCTCAAATCCGTCTCTCCAAAAACAGCGCCGTTGTTATTGGAAATAGTGTATTTGTTAAACTCAATTGTACCAGTATTATCTTCTACAACTTTGTCAACTTTGTCTTCATTTTCTAATATTGCATTACCAGTAATTATTTTAAAAACCGATCCTGGAGTATACATTCCTTGCGTTGCACGATTTAATAATGGAGATGTCTCCCTATTCAAAAGTTCTTGCCATTGTGATGAAACTTCGTTTGGATTATATGAAGGGAAAGTTGCCATTACATAAACTTCACCAGTTGTCGGATTCATCATTACGATTGAACCTTTTTTGCCGTCTAATAAATTGTAGGCAAGTTTTTGTAAAGTGGAATTTGTCGTCAAAACAAGATCGTTACCTTTATTGTTTGAGCTTACTATATTTCTCAATTGCGATAAAGGAGTGTCCTTGTTAATGTTTAACAATTCTTTCATATATGATTTTTCAAGACCAGCTGTACCGTAGGTTTTTGAATTGTATCCAGTTATATTTCCATAAATATCTGCATAATCAAAAAATCTATAATTTTTCCCAGATGAATCTTTTTTAGTTTCTACCAAAACATTTTTATCTCTATCATAGATTGTTCCACGTTCAACCTTATCTTCATCTACCCACAATCTTTTGTTGTATTCATTGTTTGCAATTTTATCTGCTTTTACTATTTGGAAATAAGTCAAATACAAAACCAACAATACAAATAAAGTCATCAAGAAAGATAAAACCACAATAATTCTTTTGTTCATTTTATTTTGCATAAATATCTTCCTCTCCTTGATCAGTTGAACAGAATTGTAAAATCGCAAGGCAAATAAATGACATCGCCATTGAAGTACCACCGTAACTTACAAATGGTATCGTAATTCCTGTCAAAGGAACCAACTTCATAACACCACCAAACATAACAAGCCCTTGAATTGCAAAAATAACAGAAATTCCAAGCGCTACAATCTTGTAGAATTTATTTGATTGATACAACGAAATTTTCATTCCCCTGTAAATCAAAATCAAGAACAACATTATTACACCCATTCCTGTGAAAGTTCCCATTTCTTCGCAAATCGCAGCAAAAATAAAATCACTTGTAACAACAGGAACTACATCTGGTCTTCCTAATCCAAGACCCGTTCCAAAAAATCCTCCACTCGCAATCGCAAACAAAGCTTGTGTTATTTGATATCCTATTCCATCGATATTCTTCCATGGATCAAGCCATGTAGACACCCTTATTCTTATATGAGAAAAAAGCATATACGCAGCTACCGCCCCGACAATCGCTATGAATAAATTTAATAAAATTAATCTGATGTCTTCTTGATTTACAATTTGGTAAACTAAGAATAATCCGTAAAAAATCATCGCAGTTCCCAAATCTTTTTGCAAGAAAAACATACCTATAAATAAATAAACAACTATCATCAAGAAATATCTTTTGATTACAGGTAGATATTTTTTATATTTTTGCGCTGACTTTATATTTATCTTATCTAACAAATCAGTGTTGTAATCATAACTAGCAAGGAAAAATACATACAATATTTTCGTAATTTCAGACGGTTGGAAACCAACTCCGAATATGCTAATCCAGTTTCTAGCTCCGTATTTATCTTCAGCGAGAAGTAGTGTCATTAGAAACATCACAATACAACCTATTAGGTATAGGGCTGTGAATTTGTACCATTTTTTGTAGCTTTTTAAAATAAAAAATGTTCCAAAAAATAATAGTATCCCAATGGTAAACCACATTATTTGCTTCAATCCTTCATAAGGATTAAGCCTATAAATCACGATTACACCAATACTAAATAGCATACAAGCGATTTGTAATATATATCCATCACCTTTAGTGATTTTTGTTACGTATTTATTTGCCAAAAACATTAAAATTGTAGCAAACAAAAAGTAAGCTAAAGCTTTCGGATCTAATCCTTTTTCATTTGATCCCAAAGCCAGAAAAAAACCAAATATGTTAAACAGTAAAATCAAATAAACTGGTTTAATCATCTTACTATTTACACGCATTGGTTTTAAGTTATCGATAAATTCTTTAAATCTGCTATTTTTCTTACGTTTAGTTTGCATCTTTGTCACCATTTACAAACATAAATTCAATTTGTCCGATATCTATCAAATCTTTGTCGTTCAATCTTGCAGAATTAATCAATTTATTTCCATTCAAAAAAGTTCCATTAGCAGAGTTCAAATCCTCTATATAATAATTATTTTTTTCTTTATAAATACGTGCATGTCTCTTCGATATAAACCTATCTTTTAATGTAACTTGATTGCTGTCGTCTCTTCCTATAGTAGCAGTTCTTCCTATAAAATAATGCTCTTGTATTTTAAAAGGCAAATTTTCTTTTCTATTAATTAGTTTTAAATAAGTATTTGAACTGTAATTCATATTGTTTGTTCCTTTTATGTCCAAATAAATCATCTTGATTATGTTGAAAATAAAATAGTAAATTATTATTACAAACAAATATTTAAAAAACATAGAAATTAAATTATATAATTTTAAATTTGGAGTAATTTGTATAGAAAAGAATGCGTCCAATATGTCAATAATGTATTTCATAGGCTCCATCCTTTCTCATTTTTATCCTAATCTAATATATCATATTTTGGACTTAAAAAATGAATAATAAAGTTACAATTTGTCAAAATTAATCCTCAAATATAACAGAATCGTCGGTGAATCCTTTAATTCTTGCCAATGATTCTATTGTATAACCTTGTTGTCTTAAATTGTCTCCACCTTTTTGAAAAACTTTTTCGATTAAAATTCCAATTCCTTCAACAGTTGCATTCGCTTGTGAACAAATGTCAATCAAACCTTCCAATGCTTTACCATTTGCAAGGAAGTCATCAATCAATAAAACATGATCATTTTCATCTAAGTACTCTTTTGAAACCATTACTTCGTAGCTTCTATTTTTAGTAAAACTAAACACTTCTGTTCTGTAGCAATTGTCCCCCAAAGTTTTTGAACTTGTTTTCTTTGCAAAAACAACAGGGCAATTAAATCTAATTCCACAAGCATACGCAATTGCTATTCCGCTAACTTCAATCGTAAGTATTTTGTTTATTTTTTTATCCTTAAACTTTTCGTAAAATTCATTTGCCAAATCTTCAAAAAGAACAGGATCAATCATGTGATTAATGAACCTGTCTACCTTAAGTATATTTCCTGGTAATACTTGACCATCTTTCATTATTCTCTCTTCAAGTTTTCTCATATTTCTCTCCTAGAATTTAATATAGTATATTATACATACAATATCAAAAAATCTCAATATTTGCCAATTTGAAAAATATCACTTACCCTAAAAATATAAGAGCAAGTGATATCTTAAAATTATTTAACATTCATCATTTTTTCTTTTGCTATTTTTTCAATATCCAAAACTTTTTGTTCTGCTTTTTCTTTTGAATCTGCAACAGAATATATATATAATTTTATTTTTGGCTCAGTTCCAGAAGGTCTTAATGCATACCATGACCCATCGTCGTAATAATATTTCAAAACATTTGATCTTGGAGTTCCAAAATCTTTGTAATTTACATCGTAGTCTTTTGTTTCAACTAATTTTGTAGAACCTATTTCATTAATTGGATTGTGTCTGAATTCTTCCATAATTCTTCCGATTTTTTCTTGACCATCCAATCCTTCTAATACTACTGAAGAAAGTGAGTTTTCGTGATAACCAAATTCTTCATACAAATCATTTAAAACGTCTATCAAAGTCTTTCCTTGTTTCTTGTAAAAAGCTAACATTTCTGAAATCATCATTGAAGAACTTACCGCATCCTTATCTCTTACAAATGTTCCGTAAGAATAACCAATGCTTTCTTCATATCCAAATACCCAAGATTTTTCTCCAGTTTTTTCGTATTCATTAGCTTTTCCACATACATTTTTGAATCCAGTTAATGTTTCTATCATTTCAACGCCGTATTTTTTAGCAATTTTAGCTGACAAATCTCCTGTTACAATTGATTTTACAACTACAGGATTTTCTGGCAAATCGTGTTTTTCGTATCTTTGACTCAAAATATAATTAGTCAATAAAGCTCCGATTTTATTTCCATCTAAGAAGACATATTCACCATCACTTAAAACTTCCACAGCAGTTCTATCAGCGTCAGGGTCAGTTGCCAATAACAAATCAGCTCCAACTTCTTTTCCTAAATTGATAGCATATTCAAACGCTTCTGGATTTTCAGGATTTGGATAAGGTACAGTCGTAAAGTCGCTGTCAGGATTTTCTTGCTCTTTTACTACGTAAACATTTTTAAATTCTCTGACAACTAAAATATGTCTTACAAATCTATTTCCAGTCCCGTTCAATGGAGTGTAAACTATTTTGACATCTTTATCAATATTGTCGTCATTAATTGTAAGGCTTAGCACATCTTCAAAGTAATCTTTATCCAAATTTTCACCGAAATATTCTATTTTCCCTTCGGCTATTAATTTTTCGAAATCTCCTATCTTCACTTCAGTAAAACTTTCGATTTTGTCCAAATTTTTCAAAATTTCATTAGCCTTATCTTCAAGAATTTGGCTACCTTCTTCCCAATAAGCCTTGTATCCATTATATTCTTTTGGATTGTGAGACGCTGTAATCATAATTCCTGAAATACAATTGAATTTTCTTATGGAATAAGACAACATCGGTGTTGGTCTAATATCGTCAGACAAATAAACTTTTATTCCATTAGAAGCTAATATATTTGCTGATATTTCTGCAAATTCTTTGGAGAATTTTCTGACATCGTAACTAATGCTTACGCCTCTTTTCAAAGCTTCTTCTCCGTAATTTTTTATAGTATCAGCAAGTGCTTGTGTTGTTTTCATTATATTGTACTTGTTCATTCTATTTGTCCCTGCACCGATTTTTCCTCTCAAACCTGCAGTACCAAATTCTAATGATTTATAAAATCTATCTTTTATTTCTTCATCATTATCTTTTATTGACATCAATTCGTCTCTTGTTTCTTGGTCATAAGACTCATCATTTAACCATTCATTGTATACTTTTAAATAATCCATAAAATCCTCCTATTGATAATAAATTAATCCTTTGTACAAAGATTTTTCCTTAAACCATTTTTCTAAATCATACACTCTCTTTGTTCCCCAGTTTGAGCATTCAATTTTCCAGCTATCATCATAGTAAATCGCAGTTATCGTAACCCAATGAAATTTAACATCAGGATTTTTGTGATTTAATGTTAACATCAAAACCGGATAACCATTTGCTATTGCACCGATAATATATGTCACTATGTTTCTGATTTTCCAAGTAAAATTGTAGTTTTGTGCCACCAAACTCATTCCGTTTTTCTTGGCGTACTTTCGAATACCACTGTTCATTGGAAACAAAAATGGCACGCCGTATATTTTAGGTTTAACAAATGTAGATAGCTTGTCAGCAAATTTTATATAATCAGTCTTGGTTATCGGACTGTCTATAAAATTTTCAGGAACTAACTTAGCATATTCTTTTTTTGTATTTGCAATGTAAATGAAAAAATTTGTGATAGCAATCACTGAACAACCTTTTTTCGTTAGGTAGTTTGAATGCAAAACATCCTCAAACCATTGTTGATCTCCACCAAAAAAACCTTCAATATTCAAAATTCTATCTACATCTTTAAGTTCATATCTAGTATCCATTATTTCTCCATATTTATAGAATATACCCCGCTTTTTCTCTCATCAATCAAAATCACATTGTCGTTTACTTGTGTCTCAATTATTTTATCATCAAAAATCTTCGTGCAATTTACGAAATTTTTAAAATAATCGCTCAAATCAAATTCGAATTTTTCGCCCGAATTTATAAAAACAAGCAAAAATCCCCTATCATTTTTAATACTAAAACAAATGCAAAAATCATTTAAATCGTAAAATTTTATTTTGTTTTTAATATCATTTTCATCTTTTAAATTAAATTCTGGATGTGTTTTTCTAAATTCAATCAGCGATTTTACATATTGGAATACTTCGTTGTTATAATTCTTCAATTTCCAATCCACTGCATTAACATCAAGCGGCAGATTATAAGTATTTTTAAACATCAATTTACTTCTCAAGAATTCATTTCCACAATGGAAAAAAGGTATCCCTTGACTTAGCATTATCAAATCAAAACAAAGTTTTGTCGATGTTACGATATCCGTATTTGTTTTAAGCAATTTATCTTGAAGTATTAAATTATCGTGTGAATTAAAATAGTTAATAGTTTCATTAGGATTTTTGCAAAATCCACGTCTATATTCATCATAGTCAATCGATCCACAAATTCCGGTTTTCAAGCTAATTTTATCTACATTTTTTTGAACAAAACCTGCAGAATTATCATCGTTATCACCTTTTATAGTATTTCTGAAAAAAGGATTAAATAAGGCATAATCTTTTCCTTTTTGACTATCAAAAGTGGTTCTTTTGTTTTTTGGTAATGGAGATTCATCTGCCACCCATGGTTCTCCGTAAATAATTACATTTTCATCGATTTTTCGAAGTTCACATACGATTTTATCAGTTGTTTCTGAATCTATTAAAGCCATTAAATCAAATCTGAAACCATCGATGTGGAATTCTTTTTGAAAATACAATAAACTGTCGATAATAAAATTTCTCACAAATTCATCTTCGGTATTTATTTCATTTCCAACTCCAGATCCATTCGTGAAATCTCCATTATTATCACGTCTATAAAATTGTGGATAAATCAAATTAAATGGATGATCTTTGTTTCTAAAAGTGTGATTGTATACAACATCCATAATCACCCCAATATCATTTTCATGCAAAGTTTGAATCATTTTCTTGAATTCAATAATTCGGTTTTTAGGATTATCTGGTTCTGTGGAAAAACTTCCCTCAATAGAGTTATAATTTTCAGGATTGTATCCCCAATTGTAATTATCTTCAGAAAAACTTTCGGAATTTCTCTCGTCTACGCCTACAAAATCAAATACAGGCATCAAATGAACATGTGTTATCCCCAAATCTTTCAAATGTTTTATTCCTGAAACATCATTTTCTTCTACCAATCCTAAAAATTTTCCGCGATATTTTTCATCAACTATACTAGAAATATCTGAAGAATAATCTTTTATGGACAATTCATAAATTATAGCTTCATTTCTGTTTGCTATTTTGTATTGTTCGTCAACAAAACCTTCTGGATTTGTAGAATTCAAATCTACGACACATGATTTTAAGCCATTAATTGATGAAGCTTTACAAAATGGATCTACAATTTCAAACTCATCATCAAGCTGATATTTGTAATAAATTCCATCCAAATCTCCTTCAACCTTGACTTCAAAATACCCATCACTTTTTTTCATATCAATGGATTTGTATCTGACATCATCGAAATTTTCGTACAATAATAACTTGACATTAGTTATTTGCGGAGCATAAATCTTAAAAACTGTATATTCTTTGTTGTAATTAAACCCTAACTCATACATTTATAACTCCTAAACATCTTTCAGATAATTAATCCCAAATTTTTTGGATATTTCTATATTTTTAATCATTAAACCGTTCCACAAATTTTCATTCAAATACGATTTTTGAATTTTTCCATTGGCTTCCACAAAATTATCAAAAGAATTTATAACATTAAAACTATCATTGTATTTAAGAATCAAATTATAAATCTCATAAAATTCATCTATGATTTTTTTGTTTTTTAATAATTCGATATTTTTTAAAATAAAATCGATACATCTGGATTCAGTATTTACTAAACGTTCTTCATCAAACTTGAAAACTCCAATATCTTTTAATTGGCATATATTTTCAAAAATACTAGAATTACTCGTTAATAAAATCGAACCGTTATTCATAAATGCATAGGGATATGTGTTTGAAATGTCGAAGTTTTTATATGGTATATAATTGAAAACATCACAAGCTTTGGCGAAGTCTGGCACTTGATCTAGCATTATATTTTCGACAAACACCAATTTTATTTTTTCTTGAATTAGCTTATCCGAATTAATTACCTTAGACAAACCAAGACACAAACTTATTGTTTTCTTGCAAAACAAGTAATCAAATGAACTCATTCCTCCGATAAAAAATGTCGTAGGAGTAATTATCGTATTTACATTATCTTTGAGTTTTAAGTACAGATACAAAATATAAAAAACATTCAAAATTTGTCTCTTACCCTCGTGAAAGTCTGATAATTGCATATTGAAAATACTCTTATCGTTGATATTTTTTAAGTTGTACTTATCGACAAGTTTTTTCTTGTATTTTAGTTTGCTATAATACAAATCATGATATTGGATTTTATTTCTGAATAAATCGTCGTTAAAACCGTAAGTTTGTATCACAATTTTATCTTCAATATTTTTATCAATAACTACATATTCGCTTTTCAATAGATGTTTCTTCTGATATTCAGACCCAACTATTATAGAATGCGTTACAAAAGCTATAAGATTAAAACAGTCTAGGAAATTGTCTTTAAAAATTTCCGGATATCCATTTTTCAGTGCATTTTCATTTATCAACTGAATAATATTTTTAATGTTATCAAACTGATACAAGTAACTCAGATCCATTAATTCAAATGATTCTCTGTGTAAATTGATGTTAAAATACTCGAAAATTTTATTAGATTTTTCTAAAGCTTTTTCGAAATCATATCCTTCACCCATTAGTTTTTGTAAAAACGTGATTATTAACAAAGCGACATTTGTTTCAACGATATTAATTTGAATATGGTCTTCGATTTTATCTGTATTTTTAAAAAATTTTATTTCGTCATTAAATATGTCTTCAACTATTGAATCCGCAAGAAATTTTTGTTGCAAGAATTTAATATACTTGCCGAATTCGTCGATTTCAGGTGTGTAAACAAATTGGCGAATTGAGTCCAATTTGTTTTCCTCAGAATAAATCTCCTCAATTCTTCCACGAATAAAATTTTCATAATTAAGATTTGGATTAGCTTTTGGTGAAAATAATCTAATGAAATTCGTATTATCATTTATATAAGGAATATCGTAAATTTGTGATTTAATTTTATTATTGTCTAATAATATATCGTATTCGCTAGATCTTTTAAAAACTACACTTGTTTTTGGTTCGTGGAATACAGTCTCAATCTGATTTTCATCGACTATTTGTTGTTTAAACTGTGAATTTTTGTAAAAAATCGAATACACTTTACAAAACTGTCCTTGTTTTGAGATTTTCTCAAACAAATCTACTGAGAATCTTCCTATATAACTTTGTCCCAAGTGCAAATCATTGTTCATATTTACAACATTGTCATATTTATCATTTAATAATTTTTGCAATGGAGCTTTTAAATTGAGTTTTTCAATATAATCGTCAAACAAATTTTCTACCATTAGTTCAAATGACACAATGTATGTCCTAGAATATTTATCGGCAAAGGTATTTGTGTATTGTTCAGAAATAATTTCTTTAATGACTTCATTTAATGCTATTCTAATTTCATAGACATTCGCATTTTGAAGATCGACCAATGAATTATACGATAATTTGATTTGCAATAATTTCCTTAGTCGATCTTCTGAAATATCAATCATTTAATGATCTCCTCATAAAGTTCGATATATTCTTTTGCAGATTTTTCCCAATCATTTTTGGAATTCATAGCATTTTCTTGAATTATTTTGAAATCATCACTGTAATAAAAGGATATTGCACGTCTCAATGTGTACAAGAAATCATGCGCGTTGATATTTGTAAAAGAGAATCCATTTCCTTCTTTGCTAAATTCGTTAAATGATTGAACAGTATCCCTCAATCCTCCAGTTTCACGCACTACTGGTATGGTTCCATATCTCATAGCAATTAATTGGGATATACCACAAGGTTCAAATATTGAAGGCATCATCAAGAAATCTGCTCCTGCATAAATCTTATGTGATTCTTCATTATTATAATAAATATTTGCTTTTAATTTATCTGGGAATTTCCATTCGTAATATCTAAACATTTCTTCATATGAATAATCACCTGTTCCCAAAATTATCACTTGTGCATCTTCTGTCGTCAAAAACTCATCCATAATGTATCTAACAAGTTCTAATCCTTTATTTTCAACCAATCTAGTCACCATTGCGAATATAGGAACATCTTTTTCTTCCAAACCGTACATTCTTTGCAGTGCTTTTTTGTTGACAGATTTGTCTTTAATATTTTTCATTGAGTAATTTTTAAATAAAAATTTGTCTGTTTCTGGATTCCAAATAGTTGTATCAATTCCATTTGTGATTCCAGATATTTTGTAATGATACTGCCTGATAACTCCATCCAATCCTTCTCCGAAGAATGAGTACTTAATTTCATCAGCATAAGTTTTAGAAACAGTGGTAACTTTATCGCTGAAAACTATAGCACCTTTCATGAAGTTGATTGCATCGTAGAATTTTAATGCATCTTCAGAGAAATACATCGGTGATAAATCAGTTTGTCGAAGTGAATTTGAACTGAACACACCTTGATACTTTAGGTTGTGAATTGTAAAAACAGTTTTGATAGATTCGTAGAATGGATCACCTTTAGCAAAATCTCTTGCATAAACATTGACCATGGCTGTGTGCCAATCATTGGAATGGATAATGTCGCAATCAAAATCGATATATCTTAATAATTGGACACAAGCTTTAGAGAAAAACACAAATCTTTCGCAATCGTCATTTTCTCCATACACATTATCTCTGTTAAAATAATCTTCGTTATCTAAAAAATAAAACTCGACACCTCTATGAATGTATTTGAAAACACCAACATAATGATGCTTAAAATCCAAATCTACATAAAAGCTTCCTTCAAATTCAAATTTTTTTCTGTATTCCTCATTTATCAATTTGTACAAAGGGATGACCACTTTCACATCATGACCTTGTTTTTTCATTTCAAGTGGAAGTGTCCCTGCTACATCTGCAAGTCCACCAGTTTTTATAAACGGATCAGCCTCTGCTGCACAATATAATATCTTCATTTACATTCCCCTATTTATCTTCTAATATTGCATTCTTTTTTAATTCATATGGATAATTTGGATTACCAACTGCAGTTACATTTTCCTTTATCAAAACTCCTTTGTCAGTGATCGTGTTTACAACTACTGCATTTTTTTCTATTACCGTTCTTTCGAAAATAACAGAGTTTTTGATAACAGAGCACTCTTGAATTTCTACGCCTCTAAAAATAATTGAATTTTCAACTTTACCATCTATTTTAACTCCGTTTGCTATCAATGAATTCTTCACGCAAGCAGAGTCACCGTATAATGCTGACGGTTCGTCTTTTGATTTTGTTAACAACAATCCATTTTTGAAAAATACATTATTGTAAATATCAGCATTTAATAATTTCAAATTTGCATCGTAAAATTGTGTCAAATTTCTGATTACTTCTACATATCCGTCAATCATGTACACACCGATTTTTAATTTATCCAAATTAGAAATAATAACATCGATTAATTCATTAGAATTAGAATTTTTAGCTGCATCGTGAATCAAATTCAAGAAAACTTCTTTTTTCATGTAACCAATGTTTGTCATCAAATTAAATTCATCATCAATTCCTTGATTCGTTCCTATACTGATTAGATTGCCTTCATCATCCAAGTTTAATCTAGTTTCTCCGATGAATAATCCCGTTGCATTGTCCATTTTTTTGCAAAACAATAGTATATCCAAATCTTCTTCGATAAATCTATCGTGAGAAACAGAAAAATCTTCTCTGAAAATAACCATTGGATCGTAGAAGTACAACTCATCTTCTTTTGATCTCAAATAAAATTCCCTAGTTTCGTTGTAAGCGACGATTTCCTTACCAGCATTTTCAAAAGTTGGAGGAAATATAACAAGTCCATTTCTTCTTCTATTTAATTCGTAACTTTCACCATTTCCCAAGTGATCTAGAGTAGATCTCATAATTTTTCCGCCATACAAAACAACATTTGAAAACTCATTATTTGCAAAGTTACTTAAAGCAATATCTATAATTCTGTATCTTGCTCCATAAGGAAGCATATATTCTGGTCTGGAATCAGTTAGATATCCAAAATCTTGTCTACTTTTCCCACCGTATATAATTCCAATACAATTTTGCATAATTTCCTCCTAACACTCTTCAATTCCATCTTCACTAACCAAGAAGATTTTGTCGGAGTCCTTTTCACCAATCACTTGGTTTTCTTCGATAGTCATGGATTCTGCAACTACACAGTTGTAAAGTTTTGCGCCTTTTTTGATAACAGTATCGCTTAAAATGACAGAATCATGAACTTCTGCATTCTTTTCCACAGTTATAGATGAAAACAAAACTGAATTGTTTACATTTCCGTAAATCAAACAATTTTCATTGATTAAAGATTTTTTTACTTCTGCAACTTCATCAACATAATGTGGTGGAAGATTTCTATTTTTCGTGTAAATTCTCCAACTAGTATCATACAAATCCAGCCTATTATCAGGATTTAATAAATCCAAATTAGCTTGCCAGTAACTTCTTACAGTTCCGACATCTTTCCAGTAGCCATCAAATTTCCATGCAAAAACATTTAAACCGTCATTTATAATCTTAGGAATTATATTCATTCCAAAATCGTGTTTGGAATTCTTATCATCATTGTCTTCAATCAAATATTTTTTCAAAGTGTGCCAATTGAAAATATATATTCCCATAGAAGCCAAATTGCTTTTAGGATTTTTTGGTTTTTCCTCAAATTCAACAATTTTTCCATTTTCATCAGTATTCATAATACCAAATCTACTAGCTTCGCTCCAATCTACTTCCATTACTGCAATTGTTAGCTCACTATTTTTTTCTTTGTGATATTTTAAAATATTGTTGTAATCCATTTTGTAAATATGGTCACCAGATAAAATCACAACATATTCCGCGTCCAATTCATCCAAATAATTCATATTTTCGTAAATAGAATTAGCTGTACCTTCATACCAATTACCACCACTTTCTGTCGCAAACGGCGATAAAATTCTCAAACCACCAGAATTTCTAGATAAATCCCAGCTAGATCCATTACCTAAATGTGAATTTAATTTGAACGGTTTGTATTGTGTTAAAATTCCAACATCTCTTATATCTGAATTTGCTGCATTACTCAAAGCAAAATCAATTATTCGATATTTTCCACCAAATGACACTGCTGGTTTTGCAACATTTTTTGTCAATGCTTTTAGTCTTGAACCTTGTCCTCCCGCTAAAAGCATTGCGACAACTCTATTTCGTGCCTTCATAAGTCCTCCTATTTTTTATTGATATTTCTAAGTTTATTTAATTTTATAAACATCGCAGAAAATGGTTCTATATCAACTGTAATTGAAAATTTTCTGTCGTTGTGTTCTACGTTTTTCGAATAATAAGGTTTGTTCCTTGGTAAATTTCCACCGTATTTTTTCATTGAAGAATTAAGTACAACTGAATAAAGTGCGTAATCATCGACTCCTACTGGATATTTTTCTCTTTTTACAGGTGTGAAATTAAAAATACAAATTATTTTCTCATTTTTGGAATTTATTCTTTCAAAAATTATCAAAGATTCACTTGCGTTGTTTACATCTTCCCATTGAAAACCCGAATAACTTGTATCCATATCATAGAATTCATCATTATCAATATAAAATTTATTTAAATCTTTCATAAAATGTTTTAATTTTTGATGCTTTTCGTATTCCAAAACTTCCCACGTTACTTCTTTGTATTCATTCCATTCATCAAATTGGCCAATGTCATTACCCATAAACAAAAGTTTTTTTCCAGGATGAGAAAACATAAAAGAATACAAAAGTCTTATTTGATCGAATTTTTCATCGTAAGTTCCAGGCATTTTACCAATCATTGAGTTTTTCATGTGAACTACTTCGTCGTGACTAAATGGTAGAATGTAATTTTCGTTAAAGGCATACATTATCGAAAAAGTTAATAAATTATGATGGTCTTTCCTGAAAATAGGATCCATCTTCATGTATTTGATTATGTCATTCATCCAACCCATATTCCACTTAAAATCAAAACCAAGTCCGTTTTCTTCTACAGGTTTCGTAATATTTGGCCATGAAGTTGATTCTTCTGCAATTACAAAAGCACTTGGAAATTCTTGTTTAATTGTTTGATTTAATTTTTTAATAAATTCTATAGCTTCCTTGTTTTCGTAGCTGCCATCTTCGTTTCTGATATCTTTTCCAGCAAAATTCAAATATATCATATAAGCAACTGCATCAACCCTAAGTCCATCCAAATGGTAGTATTTGAACCAAAATAATGCAGAAGATACCAGAAAATTCACCACTTCTTTTTTTGAAAAGTCAAAGTTCAGTGTTCCCCATTGATCATTATCAGCTAAGTACTGGTCGGATTTTTCAAATAAATTACTTCCGTCAAATTTTCTAAGTCCAAAATCATCTCTACAAAAATGAGCCGGAACCCAATCCATGATAACTCCAATATCGTTCTGGTGTAATTTGTCAATCAAATACATCAAATCTTTTGGACAACCAAATCTAGAAGTAGCTGCAAAAAATCCCGTAAGTTGATATCCCCATGATCCATCAAAAGGATGCTCCATTAAAGGCATAAATTCAACATGTGTGTAATTCATTTCTTTAAGATAAGTCACAAGTTCATCTGCTAATTGAATGTAAGATAAATAATTCTCCCCATGTTTTCTCCATGAAGAAAGATTTATCTCATAGATACTCATAGGGCTGTGAAATCTATCTGTTTGTTCTCTTTTTTTTAGCCATTTTTTGTCATTCCATTTATAACCTTCAATATCATAAACTTTACTTGCTGTTTTAGGTCTTAATTCGCTATGAAATGCAAATGGATCCGCCTTGTACAAAACGTCTGAATCTTGTGTGACTATTCTGTACTTATATGAATCAAAGATTTTAACATCTCTGAGGCAAATCTCCCAAATTTCTCCATCGTGTAATTTTTGAAGTGGAAGTGAATAATCGTCCCAATCATTGAAATCTCCAACCAAATTTACATGTTTGGCATTAGGTGCCCACACCAAAAATCTGGTGTAGGTTCCTAAATCATCTGAGTAAATATGAGATCCCAAAAATTTATACAAATTATTATTGTTTCCTTCATGAAACAAATACACATCCGTTTCATTATTTCCCTGATAAAAATATTTTTCCATATTTTCTCCCAGTTATTTAAATAGCCCTATATACAGACTTATTCCCCAGTTATCATGTTTATTGTCATGATTTTATTCTTCAAATCTAAAATTTGATTGTTAAGTTGGTTGTATTCCTCAGAATCCATATTTTTATGGTCGAATAATTCTTTGTTTTCATACAATCGGTCAATTTTTTTCTTTATTTTTTCTAATTCTTCATACAAATCATTGTTTTCACGGTTTGTAGATATTTCTTGTTCGATATTGTAATTTCCTGCATCAAATTCTTCTGTTGAATAAATTTCTGGGATAACAGCCTCAATATTGTACTTTTCTTTTAACAAATTAGATAAAGTTTCTGCTCCTTCATTTTCACCATGAGTTATGAAAATTTTCTTAGGCTTTACTTTCATATTGTCTACAAAATCCATAAGATTGTTTTGATCGGCATGACCTGAAAATCCGCCCAAATTATATATTTCCGCGTTCACTTTTATTGTTTCACCAAAAAGTTTAATTTCATCTATACCATCCAACAAAATCCTTCCAAGTGAGCCTTCTGCTTGATATCCAACAAAAACAACGGCATTTTTTTCATCCCACAAGTTGTGCTTCAAATGGTGGCGAACACGCCCAGCTGTCGCCATCCCACTAGAAGATATGATTACTCTTGGGAATTTTACATTATTAAGCATTTTTGATTCGTCTATATTTTTTACATAATGCAAGTTTTCGAATTCGAATACATTATCTCCACTCGAAATATAGTCCTTTGCTTTTTGATTAAACAAATCAGTATTTTTCATAAAAGCTTTTGTCGCTTCAAGTGCCATCGGACTGTCTACATATACTGGGACTTTCTTTTCATAATGATCTTTTATTTGATAATCATAATAACTGTTTAGTTCGTAAATAATTTCCTGACTTCTTCCAACCGCAAAGCTAGGAATGATTACAGTTCCACCTCTTGATGATACTTTTTCAATTATCTCTATTAAAGAATGTACACTTTCTTTGTAAGGTTCGTGAATTCTATTACCGTAAGTGGATTCCATAACTAAATAATCGCAGCCAGATAAAACTTCTGGATTGTTTAAAATCGGATTATTTGAAGTTCCTATATCTCCAGAGAATATAATTTTAGTAGTTTTTCCATTTTCAGTGATAAATATTTCAAGACTTGATGATCCAAGCATGTGACCGGCATCTCTGAACACAACTCTTATGTCTTCGTTTATTTTTACAACCTCATCATAGAAACGCCCTTTGAATAATGAAATACAACTCATGGCATCAATCGTAGTGTATAAAGGAGTCAGAAGTGTTTTGCCAGATCTTTGTCTTTTTCTATTTTCCCATTCTACATCACTCTCTTGAATCTTCGCACTATCCATCAACATTATTTCTGCCAAATCTTTTGTAGCTTTTGTACAATAAATTGGTTTTCTGAATCCATTTTTATATAAAAGAGGAATTCTTCCCGTATGATCAATATGTGCATGAGTCAAAAGCATAAATTCCACTTCATTAAAATCTATATCATCATGGTTTTTTTGTTCCAACTCTTTGCTACCTTGGAATAATCCGCAATCAACCATAAATTTATGTTTTTCAGTTTCCACAACATAACAAGAACCTGTTACCTCTTGTGCTGCTCCTAAAAATGTAATTTTCATTAAATCACCCCTTATTTACTATATACCCAAAATGTTATGTGATAGTAAAATATCCGCAAATTAAAGTTTGCGGATAATAAATTATTTTTGTTTTCTTTTCCTTTTTTCTTCTAAATTTTTTGCTATCAAATTATCTAAAACTAATTCATAGCCCTGAGCTCCGTTTTGCAAAGACCTATTAACTCTACTAATTGTGGCAGTAGATGCACCAGTATCCTTTTCAATTTCGCTATATGTTTTTCTTATTTTAAGTAGTTTTGCTACCTCTAATCTTTGAGAAATTGAATTAAGTTCTCTCATTGTGCAAACGTCTTCAAAAAAACGTTGCAATTCATCTCTACCCTTCAACATCATAATTGCATCAAAAAACTCATTTAATGTCTTATCTTTGATATTAATTTCTGCCATAATCTTACTCCTTAAATTTTTTTGGGTAACCTTTACCCAGCAATAAAATATAATATAATGCATTTGATAATTTAAGTATACACGCTTTTTTCTACTAAAGCAAATGTTTTTTTTAATTAAATTTCTAATACATATCCTTAGACTAATTAAATCAAAAAAATATGATACTTTATATTTTTATATACATTGTATACCCATTAATCTTAGTGTTTATTCTCGATAAATTGATTTTATTGTTAATTTTATTTTAAAATTTTAAATCAAAAAGGGAACTTATCAACTGATAAATTCCCGCTAAAATTATTTAGTATATTTTTTTGATTTGTATCTTAATTGAGTATCCAAAATTTTCTTTCTCAATCTCAAATGATGAGGAGTAATTTCAATTAATTCGTCTTCTTCAACAAATTCCATCATTTCTTCCAAACTCATGATTTTTGGAGGTGATAGTTTTAATGCTTCATCTGCTGCAGAAGATCTAATATTTGTTTGAGCTTTTTTCTTACAAATATTTACTTCAATATCTAATCCTTTAGCATTAGATCCGACAACCATTCCTTCATAAACTTCATCTTGAGGTTGTACGAATAAAATTCCCCTGTCTTGTGCTGCATTTAATCCATAAGCTGTAGCAACTCCTGTATCAAATGAAATCAATGAACCTAATTGACGTTTTGGAATTTCGCCTTTATATGGCTCATATCCTTTAAGTTCTGTGTTTATAACTCCATTACCCTTTGTATCGCTTAAAAACTCTTGACGATATCCAATAAGGCCTCTAGAAGGTATTTCAAAAGTAAGTCTTGTGTACCCGCTAGAAGTGTTTGAAATATCTTGCAACTCACCTTTTCTTGTTCCCAATTTTTCAATTACAGTACCAACAAATCCTTCTTCGACATCAATTGTAACTATTTCAATTGGTTCAAGAACTTTTCCATTTTCATCTTTTTTGAACAAAACTTCTGGTTTTGAAACTTGGAATTCAAATCCTTCACGTCTCATATTTTCAATCAAAACAGATAAGTGAAGTTCTCCTCTACCACTAACTCTAAAAGTATCTGTAGAATCAGTATCTTCAACTTTTAAACTTACATCTGTTTCTAGTTCTTTGTACAATCTAGCACGAACTTGTCTACTTGTTACAAATTTTCCGTCTCTTCCAGCGAATGGAGAATTGTTAACTGAGAAATTCATAGCCAATGTTGGACTTGAAATGCTTACAAATTCAATAGGTTCACAGTCTTCTTCATTTGCCAATGTATCTCCAATTTCTATTCCTTCTACACCAGTCAATGCTACGATAGAACCGAATTTAGATTCATTAACTTCAACCCTATTTAATCCATCGAATTCGTAAATCTTAGTTACTTTAATCTTCTTTTTCTTGTCTGGATTATTGTAATTTACTATATAACAACTATCATTGACTTTTACTTTACCTTGTTCAATCTTACCAATACCAATTCTACCAACGTAATCGTTAAAATCAGTTGTAGAAATCAAAAGCTTGAACGGTGCATCTTCTTCTCCTTCTGGAGCTGGAATGTAGTCTATGATTTTGTCCAATAAGGCAGTCATATCTTCTGGTCTTTCTTCCAAATCGTCAGTTGCAAATCCTTCCCTTGCAGAAGCAAATACAAATGGGGAATCCAAATAAGATTCATCCGCATCTAATTGTATAAATAAATCCAAAATTTCATCTACTACTTCATCTACCCTAGCTTCTTTTCTGTCAATCTTATTGATACAAATAATTGTAGGTAAATTTAATTCAAAAGCTTTTTTCAATACAAATTTTGTTTGTGGCATAGGTCCTTCAAACGCATCTACTACCAACACAACTCCACTTGTCATTTTCAATACACGTTCTACTTCTCCTCCAAAGTCAGCGTGACCTGGAGTATCTATAATATTAATTTTATGATTTTTGTAGTCAATTGCAGTATTTTTAGAAAGTATAGTAATTCCTCTTTCACGTTCTATATCATTACTATCCATTACACGCTCTTGAACATCTTGGTTTTCTCTAAAAATACCACTTGTTTTTAATAACCCATCTACCAAAGTTGTCTTGCCATGGTCAACATGGGCAATAATTGCTACGTTTCTTACATCTTCTCTTTTCAAAATTCCACTTCCCTCTAATTTGTGACACTTCATTATATCATAAATTGAAAAAAATAAAAGAAAAATTTGTGTAAAATCGCATCTAGTAATTTTTTGCAATAAAACAAGCTATTAGATCACTAATTAATTAGGTCTCACTAATAGCTTTGCTTCAACACAATTTTCTTTAATTTTTAATTCATCAGCTAATTTACTTACTATAAATAATCCTCTACCTCTGACATAAATATCATTATTAAAATAACTGTTCGAACAATAATCAATCCCTGTCCCTTCATCCTGGACACATATTTTTATCGAATCATCATTCAATTTTATTTTGAAAGTTATTTTCTTATTTATATCAAACTGGTTACCATGTTCTAGTCCATTAAAAATCAATTCATTAGTTATTAATCGTATATCATAAAGTAATTCTTCGTCTGGTAAAACTTTTCTTAATAGTCTGAGCATAGTATGAATATTTTTAGTAGCAATTGTCCTATCGCTGACAAATTGCCTCTTAAACATATACATATTATCACCCAATATTTATATACCCATATGTTCAATAAATTTAACAACTTATCATTAAATATTTAATTTATCAATAAAATCAGAAAAATGATTAGAATTTTTTACAGTGGGTATATATAGTTTGTACCTGATAACAGGTAATTATCTTAAAGGGGGAAATTAAACATGAAAAAATATGTATGTGACGTATGCGGATATATTTATGATCCAGCTGAAGGAGATCCAGACGCAGGTGTTCAACCACAAACAGCTTTTGAAGATTTAGCTGAAGATTGGGTTTGCCCAATTTGTGGCGCTGGAAAAGACGACTTCTCAGTTGTTGAATAATCCAACAAAATTATATGATTGGCAATAATAATTCATACTTGACATAAAATTATTGTCACACACAAAATATTTAAAAACAAAACCCCAATTACTTGGGGTTTACTTACTTTTATTCTTCAATTCCACTACCGTATTTGAGAATCATTTCAAGCTGTTCCATAACAGCTTTTTTATTTGTCTTAGAAGTTGAACTGTATTCGTAGATGAGGTTATCATCATCTATGTTGAGTTCTTTTTTTATTATGTTCAAGTTCTTCTTAATAATTGTTTTACCAATTTTATCTAATTTTGTAGCAATTACAAACCCACAAAATCCGCTTTGAATAATCCAATTGTACATTTCCTTGTCTTGAACAGTTGGCTTGTGTCTAATATCCACAATCAAAAATACTTCGTATAAATTTCTTCTATTATTTAAATAAGTTTCTATAACTTGTGCCCATTTTCTCTTTTCAGATTTTGATGTTTGTGCGTACCCATATCCCGGTAAATCCACTAATCTAAACTCATTATTTGCATTGTAAAAATTTACCGTACGCGTTTTTCCTGGTTTAGATGAAGTTCTTGCCAAATTTTTTCTATCCAAAATAGAATTAATAAAAGATGACTTACCTACGTTACTTCTTCCACAAAAAGCAATTTCTGGCAAAGATTCATCTGGATATTGTTCTTTTAAAAACGCGATTTTCTCTAAATCAGAATTAATTATTCTCATGTTCACCTCCATATAGTGTATAATTGATTATATCAAAACTTTAAAAATTTTCATAAATCCTTATATAACGGTATTAATTTATTATTTTATAATGCTTTGAGATTAAAAGTAAATATTGCTCCTTTGGGCTTATTGTCTTCAACTTTTATTGACCCGCCATGTGCTTCTACTATGATCTTACATAGATATAACCCTAAACCTATACTTCTTTTATTGTCAGATATTTTATCATTGGATGTATAAAATTTTCGAAATATTTTTTCCTTATCATTATCTCTTATACCATTTCCATCATCACAAATTTGTATTATTGTATTTTCGTCCTTTTTAAAAGCTTTAATCAGAATATTTGATCCTTCATCTGTATATTTTATAGCATTATCTACCAAGTTTATGATTACTTGAATAATTAGCCTTACGTCCATGTTTGCCATCAAATATTCATCTTCAATATCAACATTTATATTGTGTTTTCTTTTATCTCTATTTATATGCTTTAAAGCTTCATCAATTACTTCTTCAACAATTTGTGGTTCAATTTTTAGCTTCATCCTTCCTTCTTCTACTCTAGTAATAGATAGTATGTTTTCTATCAGATTTAACAGCCATTGAGAATCATCATAAATATCTTGAAACAGTTCTAATTTCATTGATTCAGTCAAGTTTTTATAATTATTTAGCAATATATCCGAATCCCCACAAATAGTAGTTAAAGGTGTTCTCAAATCATGTGATATAGATCGTAATAGATTGGTCTTAAATTGCTCATCTTTTATTTTCAAGTTTGCTCTATTCTTATCCTCAATCACTTTTTCCTTCTCAAGTGCTAGTGACATATCTCCTAGAATAGCTAATAAGATTTTGTTTTCAACCGAATCTAACCTGTCCTTATATAAATATATACCAATTATTCCATAAACATTTGTATTATTTCTTATAGTATAATACAGATATTTAGCCTCTGGTAAATATCTGGTAGTAGCCCCAGCATTACTATTGTGTAAATAAGCCCATTCTACTATTTCCTTTTCTTCTTCCGGATCCGAAATTTCATTATCCTTTACAGAATTATAACAAAATTTTAATGGCTTTTGAATTTCATTATCTAATATATCATAATATTTAATATTTCTTTTTAATAGATTCGATAACTGATTACATCCTGTTTCAATTATTTCAGATTTCGTTATTTTAGATTGTAACATCTGATTTGTCTCTAATAATAACTTAGTAATGTATATCATATTAGATGAATTTTCTGCACTTTTTTTTATACGACTAGCTAATTTACTCGTCAAAAATGAGACTATCAATAAAACTAAAAATGTTATTATATAATTTTTATTATAAAAAGAAAAACTCAAAGTTGGCTCAGTAAAACAAAAATTAAAAGCTAAAACACAAATTATCGATGCCGTCATACTTAAAATTTCATTATACGTTATAAGCGCTATAAAAAACACTCCTAATATATATATCATTATAATATTTGATTCACCAAATTTATAAAAATAAAATACATAACCAGCTAATGTGCATAAAATCAATATAAATAAACTAATAAATACATCTCGAATGATGTTTTTATTAGTTTCAAATCGTTTAATTGAAAAATCCTCGTAAAAAGGAACGATATGAATGTCTATATCCTCAATCTTTTCAATCACTTCATCACAGATGCTTTTATTTAATATAAAAAAATTCCTCTGGTTGTTGTTTCTCCCCAGAACAATTTTTTTTACTCTGTATAACTTTGCAAAATTAACTATTTGAGCCGCAATATCATCATCATAAATTATTTCAATCATGGCTCCGATACTTTCAGCTAAATCTAAGTTTTGTTGTAAAAATCCTTTTTCTTGTTTTTTTTGGTAATCATTTCTATCGCAAACATATAATGCAATAAGCCTTGCGTTTTCTTTACTAGCTATTTCGTTGGCTTTCTTTATTACCAAGCTATTTGACTTTGCATCAGATATACAAACTAATATTGAATCTTTAGCTTTTTCAATCATATTATTTCTCCGAATCTGACTTATTAACCCTTATCATTTTATATCCTACGCCTATATGAGTTTGAATATACTTCTCACAAGATACTTTTTCTATTTTTTTCCTAAGAGAAGTCATATAAACTCTTAATGAAGATAAATCAGAATCTAAATAATTCACCCAAATAGTTTTTAAAATATATTGATGAGTAAGAACTTTACCTATATTTTTGGATAGTAAACATAATAAACTGTATTCAATTGGCATTAAATGGATTTCTTCTCCTTTAACAAACACACTTCTTGAAGGATAATCAATTTTTATATCACCATTCTCAAATGTTACATTATTATCTATTCTATTATTTTCAGAATAATTTAAACGCCTTATCGTAGAGCGAACTCTAGCCAATAATTCCTCAACATTAAATGGTTTAGTTAAAAAATCATCAGCTCCTGCATCTAATGCTTCTATTTTATCTTCGTCGTTACTCCTCGCACTTATTACAATAATCGGAGTAGTTGAAAACTCTCTGAATTTTTTAATAAGATCAATTCCGTCAATATCAGGTAACCCTAAATCTACAAAAACTATATCGTATTTGTTCGTAGTAAATAACAATAGTGCTTCACTACCATTTACAGCTAAATCATAATTAAATCTATTTATTTTTAAAGTATTAGAAATTAGATTTCTAACTGCTCTGTCATCTTCTATTATTAATATTCTTGTGTTGTCATTCATTTCTCACCCCTCTATATTATACAATATCTATTTAATTTAGAATTAATAAAACTAGGTCTCTGACAAAATTTTCTATATGTGGGACCTAGTTTTATATCATATACCTATAATTATTTTTTCAACTCTTTAATCAAGTCAATATTTAGTTCAAGTACATTCACTGTGTTTTCTCCAAAAATACCAAATAGTTTATAGTTAGTATTCTTTTTAATTAATTCTTCAATAACTTTTTTAGATAATCCAGTGTTTTTTTCTATTCTGTCAACTTGAATATTTGCAGCTTTTATAGATATATGTGGATCTAGACCAGATGCTGATTGTGTTATTATATCTTCTGGAATATCAGATTTTTTTATTGATGGATTTTCAAGTAATAATTTATTAATATCTTGGCTAATTCTTTGCTTTAATTCTGGGTTACTTACAGCTAAATTTTCACTACCAGAAGATATTGCTTCATGTTTATTTCCTGTAAATACATTATAATTAACTGCAGATGGTCTACAATGAAATAACCTAGGATCTGTAAATTCTTGACCTATTAACTTTGAGCCTACAACTTTATTATTGTAACTTACTAAACTTCCATTAGCTTGTTTGGAAAAAATGAGTTGACTTATTCCTGTAAGAAAGAAAGGATAAATAACTCCACACAAAACAAACATAAATAACGATACAATAAAAGCTTTTTTAATTTTTTTCAAAAACTTCATTAATTTCTCCTTTTAAACCCCAAGTAAAGTTAACAATGGGCTAACCAAAATATCTATTATTTTTATTCCAATGAACGGACAAATTATTCCTCCTAAACCATATATAAGCATATTCTTACCTAACATTTTTGATGCTGACATAGGTTCATATTTTACCCCTCTCATGGCTAAAGGTATTAAACAAGGAATAATTATGGCATTAAATATCAATGCTGATATAATTGCACTTGATGGTGTACTCAATGACATAATATTTAATACTTTCATTTTTGGAATTGCTACTGTAAAAATCGCTGGTATTATTGCAAAATATTTGGCTATATCATTTGAAATAGAAAATGTCGTTAATGATCCTCTAGTTATCAGTAATTGCTTTCCTATTTCTATAACTTCCAAAATTTTTGTTGGATTTGAATCCAAATCTACCATATTAGCAGCTTCTTTTGCAGAAGTTGTTCCACTATTCATTGCTATCCCAACATCTGCTTGAGCCAATGCTGGAGCATCATTTGTGCCATCTCCCGTCATTGCTACAATCTTACCTAGCGATTGTTCTTTTTTTATAGCTTCTATCTTATCTTCAGGTTTACATTCTGCAATATACCCATCGACGCCAGCTTCTGCCGCTATTGTCGCAGCTGTTAATGGATTGTCTCCAGTACACATTATAGTTTTAATACCTATTTTTCTTAATCGTTCAAATCTTTCCCTTAAACCTGGTTTTACAGTGTCTTTTAAATAGATAATGCCGTAGATTACATTATCAACACAAACAACCAATGGGGTTCCACCCAATTTAGATATGCCACTAATTTTTGTTTCTAAATCCCCTGGAATTTTTCCCCCTTTATCTCTTATTAATTTAATTATGGCATCTCCTGAACCTTTTCGAATTGAAGTTCCATTTTTTAGATCTACACCACTCATCTTACTTGACGCTGTAAATTCCACAAATGATGCATCATTGTAGTCATCAAAAATAACTTTTGATCCTAATTTTCTTGCCAATTCTACTGTTGATTTACCTTCAGGTGTATCATCTTTTAGAGATGCAATACAAGAGTAATCAATAAGATCTGACTTATGGATGCCATCTAAATTTATAAAATCACTAGCCAGCCTATTTCCAAAAGTTATAGTTCCTGTTTTATCCAAAATCATTGTGTCAACATCTCCGCATGATTCAACAGCTTTTCCTGACATTGCTATTATATTGAATCTAGTTACACGATCCATTCCAGCAATTCCTATAGCGCTCAATAGTGCCCCTATAGTTGTAGGTATCAAGCAGACTAATAAAGCAATTAAAGTTGATACTGATAC
>OFLS01000147.1_pt1 | contig 36662 bp, 34 predicted proteins | sample 1540891 | NCBI WGS metagenome assembly OFLS01 (sample SAMEA4413038, study PRJEB24355) | metagenome | biome: human; feature: gut; material: faeces | place: United Kingdom | collected 2010
TAGAAGTAACGGTAACGTATCCAGATGGAACAACAGATACAGTGGAAGTACCTGTAGAAGTAACAAAAACACCAGATACGGATAAATATGAACCAACTGGAGAGAAAATTACAGTACCATCATCTGGAATTTCTAATGGAAAACATGTGAAACTTCCAAGTACAGGAGAAGAACAAAATATTTTAAGTATGCTTGGTTCACTTATTCTTATGGGAGTTCTTGGAGCTTTTGGTTTAAATAAGAAAAAATACGATAAGTAATTTTTAATTATTTATCATAAATTAAAAACACATCTAGTTATTATTACTAGATGTGTTTTTGTTAAATAAAAAAATTAAGAAGACAAAAAAAGAGCAAAATATTTAGTGTAAATAAATTGGGTGTTGATTAATATAGATACAGACTTGCATAGGAATGAAAATATAGATTACTTTAAACGAATATAAGAACTTGCAAGGAAGATAGAAACAGCAAATGTGCACAGTATTATAGTTAAATTACTAAAGAAGTTTTGAAGTTTATTAAAGAAGCCCCTTACAACTCAAGCAAGTTACTCAATTTTTTTATGTAATAGAAAAAGTATTGCAGCAATGGCGTTAAAATAATGGTGTCTCATTTGCAATAAAAAATCAGAAGTGAGGGGAATAAAATTAAAAAGTTTACACGTGCAGGATTAAGTATCTTGGTCATAACAAGAGAGTATGTATTGGTAAAAATGGAGTAAAAGTCAGTAGAACAAATACAAACTATGAAAACATATCTATAGAGTAACAAGCGGCGAAACCTAAACAAAAAAATTACTGAAAATAACAACAAATAATTCACTTGGTACTTTTCAATCAGACTTTAACCTTTTAACAGGTGATTCATTCGTATAATGATATATTTTTTAAATTAGGACAAAATGATCAAAAATGTGGAAAAAATATCTTTCCTAGATAAATATAGGGTACATAAAAATAAATGACAAATAAAATGTATATTTATTGCTAGGTGATTTTTATAAAAATTAATGTATATATTAATAAAAAAAGGATTCCTTTTAATTATACATATTTTCGTAATAAATTATTAAAATTTATTTTACAGACTGTTTCCATAATTATTATAAATTTTAAACATGAAATGAAAATAAGGGATTAAAAAATATTTGTTTTTTAATTATTTTATATCATGTTATATGTATAGAAATATATTTTTTTCTATTTAATAAAATCTAAAGATTATAAGTATTCGTAAAAAAATAAGAATTTTTATTTTTATCAAATTGCTCATGAGATTTTTGAGTTATTTCTTATTTAAGAATATAAATAATAATAGGAGGTGTAAGCTAATATTTTAATCAATAATGTTAATGTTTATTTTTAAAATTTTCTTATTCGTTTTTTTTGTTAACTAGCAATTCTGGTTCATATTATTTTATTAAATTAATGTCTAGGAGGAATTTAGATGAAAACTAGTTTATTGGCACTTACTTTAGTAACTGGATTAAGTGGTCTAGGTTTATTAAGTTCAGGTAATGAAGCTTATGCTGAAAGAAATAAAGATTTCGTTTATGGTACAGTTGTAAATGTACAAGGTCATCAAGTCTCAGTAGATTATACTGCACAGCACCCAGGTGCTGATGTTATTGTTGATACTGAAACGCCTTATGATTATAAAGTAGGAGATTCTGTAAAAGTAAATGTGCACCAAAGTTGGACAAAAAGTTTGCCTGCTCAAACTTATGAAGGCATAAATAAGGTTGTTCTAGGACGCGTAAAAGAAGTTAAAGATAATATTTTCACTGTTTCATACAATAAAGGAAAAAATACAGTATTTGTTGTTTCCTCTGATAAAGATTATAAAGTAGGGGATTATGTTTCTGTAGATAAGGATAATTGGACGAAGTCGATGATTCCTTATGCTGATGGGTCAGGTAACAAATTTATGAAAATTTATTAATCAATGCTCTTACTTTTTAGAGTAAAGAGACATTTTTAATATGTTAACCAGAATTGCTAGTTACTAAAAAAAATGATAAAGAAAATAAATAATTAAATTGAAAAAGGATAGTATATAATGGTATGAAAAAAACTTGTATGTTGTTAGTTGTTATACTCGTATCTGTTTTTTTTGAGGGAGGCTCTCAAAAAACTTATGCTTATAATCTTGTTGATTTAGAAATTGATATACCCGAAGTAGAAATATCGATTCCGGAGATACCTGAAGTTGATATGACTTTGCCTATATATGGAAATTGGTGTGGTCCTGGGCATGGAGGCTATACCTTAAATGATCCACACCCCATTGATTTTTTAGATTATGGATGTATGTTACATGATATATGTTATGCAACAAAAGGATACTTCAATGGGAATTGTGACAATGACTTATTAGAATATATAGAATCTAATAAGTCATCCATGTCAGAAAAAGAAAAAAAGATGGCACGTTTATTATATTTTACTTTTTACTTGTCTAAATTTAGGGAGTGACAGAAAAATGTTCTAAAAATATACAATCTATATTTTTCAACGAGAGAAGTATATTAGATAATAATATTAAAAAGGAGATATTATGTTGAAACTAAAAAAAATATTTTTATTTACTATGATTAGTGTAAGCTTATGTTGTGGATTCGGACAAGATGTTCAGGTATTTGCAGATAATCCTGTATTGGGTACTGAGGTAACTTTTGAAAAAGATGAGAATGGTAGAATTGTAAAAATTATATCTAAAAATCAGTATAGAATTACTATTTATAATTCTGTAGATGCAGGAGATACTCCAAATGATGCTTCTGTATCATTAGATGTAGATTTCATTGACGACAAAAATTCTGGAGAAATGGGAGCAGTTGCATCTATTAACACATTTATTCCATCTGGACTAAGATACGTTGAAGGCTATAAATATAAAGGTGTTACTAATCCAATCTATAAGAATCTAAGTGCAGGAATGTTATGGCCAAAAAAATATAGAGTAGAAGTAGTAAATATACCAATAGATCAAGCAACTAAAATAATTACTGCTACACCTAATAATAATATTAAAGAAAAACAAGTTAGCGATACTATTTCTTATGGTTTTGGAGGATCTGTGTCTGCTGATGGTAAGAAGCCTGGTGGTTCTATTGAAGCCAATTTGGCATATACTAAAACAACGACATACGACCAACCGGATTATGAAACTTCACAAATTAAAAAAACAACTAAAGAAGCTGTGTGGGATACTAGTTTTGTGGAAACTAGAGATGGATATACACCAAATTCTTGGAACCCAGTATATGGAAATCAAATGTTTATGAGAGGAAGATATAGTAACGTTTCACCTATAGATAACATTAAAAAAGGAGGAGAAGTGTCTTCTCTAATTTCTGGAGGTTTTTCTCCTAAGATGGGTGTAGTTTTAGCTAGCCCTAATGGAACAAAAAAATCACAATTTGTTGTACGAGTATCAAGAATGTCAGATATGTATATTATGAGATGGTCTGGTACAGAGTGGGGAGGCGAAAATGAAATTAATCAGAATGTTCCAAAAGAATACAATGCTCTTATGTATGAAGATGTTAAATTTGAAATTGATTGGGAACAACGTACAGTTAGAACTATTTGATATGGATACTTTTCAAAATGAATTTAATACGTAAAAATCTATAGTATTAGTTTTGAACGGAAAGTTGTATATAAAAATATTGACTCTTTATTAAATAATATTGGTAAAGATAAATTATAGAATAGCGTCACTTCCAGAGGAGAAACTCCTCTGGATTTTTTGTATGTATTGAAAATGCAAAATATACTGGGGTACTTTGCATAGGGTTATAAACATTACTTTTTTTTAAGTTTAAATTGTTTATTATACATAGAATTGAACGCTGCTTGTTGCCGAGTAGAAAATTTGGTATTTACATAATTATCAAGTAAGAGGTTTAAAATATCATTTACTGTAGCCTTATAGCATTTATCCACTGTATAAAATTCAGTGTTTTCAATACTAGTACTTGTTTCTTGAAGGTACTGCTGTAGATTGTGTAGAAACACTGTTAGTTGTATCTCTTGAAAAATTATCATTTCTTTTAATGCTTATATACTTTTCTTCTAAGGAAGATTTGTTCTTTTTCGTATTTATAATAGATTAAAAGTTATTATTCATTCAAGCAGGAGTGGCTGCGGTCTTTGTTTTTTTCTTTTGATAGTGGTACTTTAGAGATTATCAGCGCAAGAATTATTTTCTTATTCAAAAAAAACGACTTGTCAACCCTGAATCTTAACTTCTGATTGGGGGTGAAAATGTATATATTGAGTTTATCAAAGGAGGGACATTTTAAATGAGCAAAAAAATATTAGCATTATTCACCATGATAAGTATGACCGTTAATATGATGGCAACACCGCTTTCTTCTCAGGCGAACCAGAAGATGGTGCTAATGAACAGAGATCGAGTTGATGGAATCGGAGGCTACATACAAAATAGAAGAGTCAGGGACAGATCTTCAGTAGAGACAACGACAGGAAGTACGACTGCTGAAGAAGTTGTGGCTATTAAGGTGGAAGAAAAGACAGAAGCAAGTCGAACGGATGATGTGTTAGAACTTTTGGCTGGTTCTTATGAGACTGGTGGTAAGTGGACTTTTGCTCAGGAAAGCGTGAGATTAGTATTAACAGGTGGTACGTTGAGCAGAGCAATTGGTGAAGATAGCTGGATTAAGAGCATTCATCGAAATGAAATTAAAGAAATTTATGTAGTGGATGCGACTGGAGCAGAGGACCTAAATGTCTTATTTAATTCCTATTCTGTGGTTAAAGAAATAACATTTGAGAATTTTGACACGAGTCAAGTGTTGGATATGTCTAATATGTTTCGTAACTGCCTTGCCTTGACAAAAATTGATGTAAGTAGTTTTAATACTGGTAAAGTGGCCACTATGCCAAGTATGTTCTATAATTGCGAATCATTAGAGAAACTAAATTTAGGAAATACTACTAAACTTGCTACAAATACAAATTTAAGAGCATTAACTGCTGATGAGTTTTAGCATGGAGCTAGCTTCATCAAATGATCTAATTACTTACCACAATGAATTGAGTGAAACCAATATGTATATATTAGTCTCAAAAGGAGAAGAAACAGTCTTCGAAACCGATGACTACTACATCGGTGACTATAACATTACCGACCGGTTCAGTGCATCGATCGTAACGGCACAGCTGCGAATCAATGGAGAAATTTCCAATTGTGGCGGTACCTTTGAAAAGACAGACAGTACCTTCTACTATTATGCCGGTGAAGGACGGATTCAGATTGGGCAAGAGGTTGTACTATAAGGCCTGAACAGTGGAGGTAACATTCCCGAAACGGTAAAAATCGAGCCGAAGGTCGTGGCAGGAAGCTTGGATAATGTAGCATATACGTTAGGTAAAAGTACGATTGCCGGAGAATATGCAGGCAATATCAGTAAAGCTCGTCTGGTTGTCAATGGAAAGATTGTATCTGTTCAAGGATGGAGTGTTCAGCTACTATGTGGCATCAGGATTGTTGAAGGAATCTGATACCATCCAGCTGCAAGGCTATGATGCTGAAGGTAGCCCTATCAGTGATCTGACACTAGTTTCTATTCAAAAGTAAACAGGACAGTTATTCGAAGCAAACTATACAATGGTAGAAATGACTACTTATGGTGTCGGTGATGTCTTGCTGTCTGATGAAAATTTTACTGTAGCTGTCCAGGAATAGTTAAAATATCAAGACAAACGTGAACTGGAAAGTTCAGTTCTTTAAATAATTATTACAGCTATATTGTTACTAAGAAGGGCTAGGACATAAGTAAAAAATAGAAAACGGCAATGAATTCAGAAAATGGATTTATTGCCGTTTTTGTCTATCAAAAAAAGAACACTCTTGCTAAAATAAAAGTATCTGCCTAATAAAATTAGAGGGGCGTTCTCATGTTTAAAAATTATAACACATCAACTTGTTTTGCTTTTAGTTTTGAAACTAACTTTGGGCAAACAAGATATTGTTTTCGATGTTCATCTACTGGTTGAAAGTATCTCAGAAGCCCCCTTTTTTAATATTATCGAAAGAATGAAGATGCTATGTGGGGTATGGGAATTTTTCCAACTATATATTAGTTAACATAAGATATATTATTCAAAGTAGTTTAAATGGGCTGAATGATAAGATTGAGCGCAAAAATTATGTTAATAATAAATATTACATTCGTATTTTAGAGTTATCCATGGAATTTAAAAGAATTAATAATTCAATTTCCAATTATGCATTTTTCTAGAACTTAAATTCAAGCTGTATGTCGCATCACTAACACGTTTTTGACTTATTGTTTTAAAGTTATTAGGTTTAGTAAAGAATTCACGCAATAAGCGTATGGTTCTATATGGATGATCTAGATATATTTTATAATACCTGTGCATATACGATTGAGAAATTCCGTTCCACAATAACAGGTAATTGATTTAATAGTACCTAAATGATCATCTATAGCTATATACACTGATTTAGTAAGTATTTTATAGGTTACAAGGTTACATATTACTGAGTTTTAAGTTCTACTACCTACTCTCACAGGATGTTTAAGTAATTTACCTGTATTTTTTGCTCTAAAACATTTGCTACGCGTTTTAATGCTTTATGCCAAAGGGAATAATCCATTGTATATCCAATTATAGATAGTAGCAGTACAAACTATGATATTAGGGCCATCATACGCGATTTGTTCAGGAGAAAATTTTAAATTTAATTTAAATAGTAAAAATTCTTATCTATTAAACGTTTATTCACTTTTGTTTCTGTCCCTGCGTACTTTATTCATATTTTAGTGATATTTTGAGCACTGGTGGATTGATAAGCATAGCACTGAAATTCCTTATAGCCCCTATTTTTATTGTATTTAGTTTAATTTATCAATAAATACTATAATGATGACTTCCTAGATTTAATGCAATTTTAGAAACAGAACACCCTTCTCTTAAAACAACTTCAATATATCCCGTTCATCACTTGACAAATAGTACATTATCTCCTCTCCATTCTTCTTAACATTAAGTATGTTATTTCTTTTAACACAAAATTAATATATGTTGTATCAAAGATGTTAAGTAACAAGACTATTTATAGTAGGTTTGGTTGCAGTTGCATTTCTTTTTCGATTAAAATAGAAAATCAGCACACAATTGTCTCATTTTTGTGGTCTCGAAGTAAAAGGTATGCTATAATAAAGTCAGTGAGGTGAATTCTATGAACTTAGAACAGACAAAATTATGGGAACAAATTATTGAAACTAGCTGGAATTATCAAAAATCAATGGATAATTTATCAAGAAAACAAGTTGGAGCATATTATACCGATCTTGAATTTACAGATGTTATGACTAATCAACTTTTTGAAAGAATGGATAATAAATTTAAAGAAAATATATTCTCTAAAACTTTCTTTGAACCTTGTGTAGGAGTTGGTAATTTTGTTTTTTCTTATTTAAAGTATATCCATGAAAATTTTGATTATAATAAAGATCAAGTGAAGGAATTATTTTCTAATATTTATGTTTGTGACTCTGATCCTAATAGTTTAGAAATTTTTCTTAGTAAATTACGGAGTTTTTCACGAGTATTTTTTGATTTTAATTTAGATGATTCATTTAAACTTACAAATATTGGTAAAGGATTGATTTTTGATATTGAAAAAAAATCAACGGATATAGTTGAACCAAGTGTATATTTTAATATCTCAAAATTTGATATTGTAATGACCAACCCTCCCTATAAAGGCTTTAGAGCAGAAATAAAACATTATGAGGATAAGATGATTTATGAGGAAGATAAAACTTACTATGAGCAGCTAAAAAATAAAATAAAAAAGAGTTTTAAATATCAGGGAAAAAGCTCTCCGAATATTTATAAACTATTTGTAGAGGATATAACAACAAACTATATGAGTCCGAGCGGATATGCCTATTTATTAATTCCTCAGTCAATACTGAATGATCAATCTTCAACTGAACTGAGGAAGTATTTTTTAGAAGAAAAAGATATACTTCACATTTACAATATAGATGAGCAAATGAAAATTGTGGATTCAAAGCAAGCTTTGTCAGCAATTCTTCTTAAAAACACAAAAGGATTAAGTAATTTTCCGATAGTAAACCATTATGGAACTTCTAGAGAAGTGAAAGTAGACATAGAAGGTGATCAGATTAAGAAAAATATGAATAGTTCCATAATTGCACTTTCTAAAGAGAAAATGAAAATTTTTGACAAAATGAACTCCTGTAAAAAAATTGGAGAATTTTCTTATATCAATAATTTGAGAGGTGAACTTGACTTAACAATTAATAAGAGTAGTATCAAGAAAAATGGAATTTATAAACTGATTAGAGGTCGAAATTTATCAGTTTTTAAATTGAAAAATGTTGACCAAAATGATGAATTTATTTCAGAAGAATTTGTTCAAAATAGTAAGAAGAATACTTTCGTTTTTCAAGAAAGAATTGCATGTCCTCAAATATCCAATATGAACGCAAGAAAAAGACTTTACTTCAGTTATGTTCCTTCTAATGTTGTGTTGGGAAACAGCTGTAACTTTATATATGTACAACCGAATGATGAAGGAATAGATTTATATTTTTTGTTAGGTCTTTTAAACTCAGATTTGTATGACTGGTATTTCAGATTGTATAGCTCAAATAATCATATAAATAACTATGAAATTGATAATTTTCCAATTCCTAAAGTTAGCATAAAAGAGAAACAAGAGTTATCTCAAATTGTAAAAGATGGGTTATATGGGGAAGCCAATAATCTACTTGCAAAAATTAATAGTAAAGTAAATAGTTATTTTGACAAAGATAATAAAAAGTTAAAACCTATGTTTGATGATAAGTGTATTGAAGACATAAAACTTGCTTTTCCAACGATTAAATCACAAAAAATTATGGATTATATTACTAATCAAATTAGTGTTGAAGAATTTACAGATAATACAGAACTTAATTCTTTCGATTTAAAAGTCATTAATTCAATAAAAGAAAAATATGATTTAATCGGTCGAAATGAAGTATTAAATCATTCATCATTTAAATTATCAGATCTTGACATGGAAATGGTTCAGTCTGTATCACCAGGTGGGAATTGGAAAGAAATCCCCGTTGAAGTTGCTCAAAAGTCAAAACGATTAATGCGTATACGTGAAACAGGTGGAAGAACAACATTGTATGGGCGATTAGATTATTCAAAACCAAGTTATACGATTACAACTTACTTTAATAGACCTGGAAACGGAACTAATATTCATCCAAATTTGGATAGAGTATTAAGCGTGCGTGAAGCTGCAAGAATCCAAGGATTTCCTGATGATTATTATTTTTACGGGAATAAAAAAAATAAGTTAAATCAAATTGGCAATGCAGTTCCTCCATTAATTGCATATCAAATAGCAAAGAGTATAAAAAAGCATATTGATGTAAAAAATTCATTAGATTTATTTAGTGGAGCCGGAGGTATGACTAATGGGTTTAAACAAGCAGACTATTATTCTGTACTTATGAACGATATTGATGAAGCCGCATTAATTACTGCAAAAGTTAATTATCCCCAATCGACAGCGTTTTTAGGAGACTTAACTATTAAAGCTAATAGGAACTATATTATCAATTTTGCTATTAATAATAATGTAGATATTATCAATGGAGGCCCGCCATGCCAAGGGTTTAGCATGGCCGGATTTAGAAATTCTAATGATCCTAGAAGCAAATTGATTTATGACTATGTAGCAGTTTTAAAAGAAGTAAAACCCAAAGTTTTTGTATTTGAAAATGTACAAGGACTGTTATCTCATAATAAAGGGAAAACATTTAAAAATCTATTACAACTATTTTTAGAGGTTGGGTACGTAGTTGAGGCGAGGTTAATGGATTTTAGTGACTATGGTGTTCCTCAAAAAAGAAAACGGGTAATTATTATTGGAGTGAGAAATGATTTAGAAATCTTACCTCTTAAATTATTTCCAAAACCTATTACTACTCCAAAAGAAGACAAAATCTCTGTTTTTGATGCCATAGGTGATTTAGAGGAGGTTCCACTCGATGAAAAATCTTTTTATACTAATAAAGTCATATCAAATTACACAAAAGTATTAAAGGGACAGCTGAATCCAGATGATTATTTAAGTAACTTAGATAATGATTGTGATTAAATTATTGATGTTCAACCATCTAAGCAAATCCAACTATCGTTTTTTAATTGTTAAGTACAAAATATAGCATCCTACCATAATAGGTAGGATGTACCATATTTTTTATTGCTTAGTCCTACTTGACAGTAATTCATTTTGCATAGCAATTAAATAAGTTTGCCATTTTTTCATAATTATATCATATGAAGTTCTATTAATTATTTCATTTTGAAGTTCAAGTAAATATTGAATTGATTCATTTGAAAGTTCAGGACTACCTTTTCTATTATCACCAGATTTTAAATGGAAATCATCAACGGATTCAAAAGAAATTCTTTTAAATCTTGCAAACTCTTCTTTTGAAGAATCGGTAATATTTCTAATTTTTTTATTTTTGATGCTACCGTCTGGGTTAAACTCATATCTATATTTGAAATATTGCTCATACTTAGGCTCAAAATAACTTTTCGATAAAAATTTTTCTATATCAAAACGATTTTCTGTATTTAGAAGTATCCAAAGTGACTCCATAAAGTTTATCATGTTTTGTTTTAAAATTTCACGATACCATTTTAAGGAGAATTGATGATTTAATGTGTAGTCTTGTTTAATAAATTCCCATATTTTTCTTGAAAAAAAAGAGGCAGGAGATACTTTCGTTGTTTCTTCTCGGTTGATTAAATTGATAATATCAGCGTCATATAGCCTATCACGTTTAGAAGAATTGTCACTTGAAGTCATAGGTTGTAAGTAAAGAGGATCATGAATAAACCCTAAACTGATGGGCCCTATATGATCAGCAGATAAACCATTAAAAATTAACTGGTCTCGCATTAGTTGGTTTGCTGCTGCTATATTTCCATCCGACCAATATTCATATGCACGACGGTCTTTGTTATAAGTAGCCATGTTATTATCATGTCTGCCTTTATCTTTTTTCTTTCTACAACATAAATTATACGAATGGAAACCATCAAACCGATCAGGAAAGTTACTCATAGCACCTGGACTAAAAATAGCTTTTCCGTTCATTCGACATGCATATTCAGTTGCTTTGATTACTTCTGTAATACTTGAATTATAGTATTCTACACCCAAGTCTGCCTTCTTAATTAAGTATTTTTTAATTTCATCTTCGTACTCTGAAAGTTCAATAACAATATCATAAATTGTAGAGTATTTATTAAATTTATAATCATAATTTTTCTCAAAGTATTTGGTTGTATTTTTGGTTGGATAAACGTAGTGTAAGTCCATTGTTTCTCCACACCATTGGCAGACTTTTTTCTTAGTGGGATGAATAGCAAGCATTGTGTCTGCATACTTCTTACTAGAATTTTCAAAGCCCAATTCTATAGCTTTATCGTCTGCCCATTGTTCTCTCAGTAATCCAGTAGTATCGGTTTTGGATTTTTTTGTTGCGACCCAAACAGGAGTTCCATCAGATTTAAACTTAATTGGTAATCCCTTATAATTAGGATGATTAATTATCTCATTCATATACTTAATGAAATTAGGATGATAGTTGTTTGTGTTGTTTGTTGACATTTTTTTCTCCATTCTGCCGTATAGGCTTCTTTTATTTCCATCTTGTAAATAATAATGATGATAGTATAGTTTTAGGATCTCAAATAAAAGACTCTGTTTTCTTAAGATTTATCTTTATCTATATTTTTCATAATATCAGTTAAATCACAATTAAAGATTTTTTCTATAATGTTTGTTGTTATTTTTTGTTTAAAGCGGTCGTTGAAAAACCTTGTTTAAGCAAGGCTAGATAATTATTTAAGATTAGTTTTGCTGCTTTGAATTTCTTGATGGATACAGATTGAACTCCTTGGAAATTAAACCTGTTTGATGATACTGGTTCTACGATATTCTTGTGTTAGAAAGTAGCGCATTTTTAGTTCGATAGATACAGTCACTTTCGTGATAGAAACGAAAAACACGTTGATTCAATAAGCTCTGTTCTTGCATTCATTTGTTGAAATTAGATTAATATTCCGATAATCGTTACTCTAGGTAGTCAAGGAAGTTAGCACATTTTTATAGCACTATGATGTCCTGCTTTCGCTTTCTTGACGAATGAAATGGGATTCTATTTCTTTTCAAACAGTCCGAGTGCTTTTTTAGATGGTTATTTCCTCATCTTCTTTCAATAACTTTCTAAATAGTGTTCCCGTGTATTTTCTCCTAATAATATTCTAACTTTTGCTAAAATATCATCAAAATTTTAGTCTTCAAAATTAAATTCTACAAAAAGAAATGTTTTTGAAATCCCTTCCCTTTTAAAGCAATCGTAAACAATAAATACGTTTCATTATAAAGTTTGTAATTGTCTTTAGTCAGTACTGCTATTTTTGGGAAACAGATATCTCCATGCATAATATATATGACAGATATGTTGTTATATATATTATTCGTCAGATTATTTTCCCCCCCCTCTTCTGACACTAGGTCATAATTAGTCGTCCAATAAGTTTAAATAGGGAATCTAGTTAATATTTCTATAGTTTCTGGTGTCTTTTACTAGATAGAAAAAGCGTTAGTTATTTGTTGATTAATATCAAATTTATTCTTTTTGAATTATGGTAATACTTCATAACTTTCACTAAATCTTTCTCTTTGTCAATATCTAAATTTAGTTCTTCAGCAAATGGCGCTACCAATGTTTTCCAATCAACGAATCCCGCCCCTATAGATGTACCTGCTCCTGCAAATACAGCAGCATAGCCTTCATGGACAGCTTTTGAGTATTTTTTGATAAATGTTTTCTTATTCATAATACTACATCAACTAACCTTTCTATATAATCACGATATATTTTTAATTATAACAGAGCGATCAATCTACAGCTAGATAAATCATGTCTAAATATGATCACCCCTTTAAAATTATTCATAAACCAATTAAAATATTGTTTGTTATATGATATATTATATTTATATACATCAACAAAAAAGTGAGGACGTTTATGAAAATTGATCTAAACACCAGTTCCATAATAGCTATGGTTAGTGCTTTCATCTCACTAATTAGTGTTAGTTGGACAATATATTGGAGTAAGCATACTAGAAAGGAGGACATTAAACATACTAAAGAGCTTGACAAGTACACTAAGGAATTGAATGATAAGCAGCAGGTATATATTGAGAAGGTAAACAATAAACAAGAATTGTTAAACCATCTCACAAATTTTTCTAATCTAGGTCATACTATATTAGCCACTTCTACAATGTGTTTACATATCATCGGCTCTTCTATGAAAAGTAAAGATCAAAAAAAGCAACTATTTATTGATTTAGTAAAATATGTATATGAATTAAAAAAAGATGTTCATATCCTACAAACTCATATTGGATACTTAACATCTTTCTTAGCTGATAAAAATATTGCAATTACATCTGGAATAACATACAATGATCTTTATTTTTTAGTAGAGCTTTTAGAAGATATTGTAATTCAAATGCCCAAAATACAGCCTTCTGATATAAAAAAAGCCCTAGAGTCTAGCAATCAATTAAGAATTGAACTAAATATTTTGGAAAAAACATATCTTCAAAAACTAGCAGAATATAACGAAGACATGAAATTGCCAATGAAAACTTTTGTAACTGGAACAGACTTATTTGAATGGTATTTCCCTGAATATCCTCTAGAAATTAAAGGTTTAGACATAGAAAAATCTATATTAGAAGATCTTATTAAAGATTTAGAAGCCCAACTATATAAGTAAACAAATTATACGCCAATTCCCAAAAACAGATTTAAAATCTAATTTGGAGATTGGCGTATAATTTATTGTTGAAAACATAACAGATGACGTAACCTTTCAAGTGTAGCAATTTAAAACAAAAACTTTATTTGAAGTTTATAGAGTCTTACTGTCAAAATGCTAAATTATATAACTAGCAATAGTATGGACTATAATTTTTTTAGTTCGTTTTATGACTATAACAAACTTCTAAAAATTATTTTTTCTTAATTAGATTATAAGTCATCAACATTGTATTCGGTGTATCCTTCATAATAATAGCTAATATCAATACCCTTCATGAAGATTTCTCTATCATTAATTTTATCAGTTAAAGCATTTGAGATTAAATATTTGATCTCCAAATCTTTGACCGGACTTCTTTCCATTGCAGACAAATAATCTTCTTTATCAATTAAGTTCCAGTCTACAACCTGCTTTAATTCTTTTTTCAGAATTAAGTCTAACCATATTCTCGTTGCTCTACCATTGCCCTCACGAAAAGGATGTGCAATGTTCATTTCAACATATTTGGCTACAATTTCATCTAAATTTCTTTGGGGCATTTTATCTATATGTTCTAAAGCGATTTCTAGGTACATTACTGGTGCAAAGCGAAAATTTCCTTTAGAAATATTTTGACTTCTTACTTTACCAGCAAATTCATAAATATCTTCAAATAAATAATTATGGATATAAGACAGCCCTTTGAATGTTCCAACTTCTACTCTGTCAATATCTCCAGAGTCATATAATTGTTTAGCTTTTTCTTTACTGAGACGTTCCTCAACTCTGTTTAACTCAAGTTGGTTAATAATACCTAATTTGTTTTCTAACAACTGAATTCACCGCCTATTAATTATTAATTCTCTTTTTCAATAACTCTTTTAACTTTCATGCTAAGTTTTTCAATGTATTTTAGCATGAAAGCTACATAACAATCAAAAATATAAAGATACATACTATCCAGCTTTTATCCAGTAATATTCTCCTTTTTCCTAATGGTGAAAATAAACTCAATGCACTTTTTCAGATATGGAACATCATCATGATAGATAGTTGATGATATATAATAAATGTTTTTTGTTATTACATATAAGACATTAATTTAAATGTTTTTAACAATGAACGCTTGTAAAATATCTAGTTTACTAGTTTCGTTATTAAGTTTTGCAGGCTTAACAACTTGAATTTTTCTTTCAGATAATATTTTTAATAACCCTATTTCTTCAGGAATTATTTTATATGCAAGTGATAAAATATCTTCAGGAACAACTATCCAACTATAATTAGTTTTAGGATTTAAAATTATATTGTTAAGGTTGCTATCTGATAAAACTATTTCGATGCTATGTGTATTTAATTCTTGTGTGTATTTATTAGACACGTTTTCTAGCAACAGAAAATCTAAAGTGATATATCTCATTAATAACGAAGAATAAAAGGAAAAATTGGGAACTAATTTATAAACTGATTTTCCTTTATGATGTGAGTTATTAGTACTTTGTAGCCACGAGCTTTCTGACAATGCAAATGAAAAATCAGATATAGTAAATATTTGTTTGTCGCTACTATCAATTTTAGAGTATCTATTTTTTTTAACTATTTTCCCACCCTCTTTAGCTTGGATCGTTTTAATAGTTGACCAAGTGTTTACTAAATCAGATCGCTTAATATCTTTTGCTAAAACTTTCTGCATTAATTCATCTTTTATTTGGTTGTTTCCTTGACTAATTTTTTCTACTAATTCAAAGTTATCTGGACTGACTTCTACATCCTCTATGTTAGGAACACTAACTCCCCTACCTGCTGATCGTTGCTGGTAGTCAAAGTATATTTCTCCTGCTTTTTTTCTTTTCCATATTAGCGATTCAGTTACTCCGGCTACATATGCTAAATGTTTAATCCACTGTGTGAAAGAACTATACTCGTTACGCCATAATTTATTATATTCTACTTCTCTTATTAGCTCGTATAGGCGTACCCATGAATGAGTATCCTTAGACAATATTTCTTCAATTTCATGTTCTATTTTTCTTAGGTTCAATTTATCCTCCTTTCTATCTATTTACTATAATACGTTATAGTAAATAGACGGTATAAAAAGAAAGAATTCATGAATATTAATTATTATATGTATTCTTTCTTCCTATTATAGTTAAAAAATGTATTCAATGATTTGATCTATTTTAGCCATATCCTTTAATGGTAAATGTTCTATTTGGCTTAACTTTCTTTCTGTGAAATCTAAAGATTTTAATTGGGAAATAACGACTTGGCCATGAGTTTCTATTTCATCAGGTAATGTATAACGAGTTGGCATATTTCTAATTGTAGAAGTTATGGGACAAATTACTGCAAACATTGTCTTTCTATTAAAGTCATATCTAGAAACTACTAGACCTGGACGTCTTTTCTGTATTTCTTTTCCAGCTGAAGGATCGAAATCTATCCATACAATATCGCCCTTTTTAGGAATATATTTCTTTTCGTCACTCATTAAAATAATTCTCTCCCTCCAGGTTCAATGTCATGCCATTCATCTTTTTCGTAGTACTCCCCTTCTGATCCACCACTAAATGGATCTTGTAATTTAGGGACTAACGTAATTGTCCCATCATCAGAATACATCACTATATATTCTTGGTCTGCTTTTGGTTTCTGTCCGTTATTAGATGGTAATGTCAATACTACAGAACTTCCTTGTTTTCTAGATTTTGTGGTTAACATACAATCACCTCTTGTCTTTCATTATACTAAATAATTAATTGGTTTTAAATGATTATATACTACATTTAATTAACTTAGTGTAATTTAGTTAGATAATCGAGATTAGATATTTTAGAATTAATTCGTCGGGTTCAGATACTTAAAAGTTTTTGACCTCTTTGTTTTTTCGTGCTATACTTGGAATTATCAAGTGTCAAAAACTTATGTTCAGAAAAGGTGAGAAAATTTTGTCCATTTATGGTTATTCAAGAGTGAGTACTAGTAATCAAGATTACAAAACCCAGATTCAAAAACTAGAACAAGCCGGAGCAGAAAAAATTTTCAGTGAAAAATATACGGGAACAAAAAAAGAAGGAAGAAAAGAATTAGAAGAACTACTATCTATTGTAAAACCTGACGATAAAGTTTTAGTGACGAAAATTGATAGGCTGGCTAGAAGTATTGTTGATTTAAATTCGATTATCTCTTCTTTAAACAATTCAGGAGTGACTATCACCTTCTTAGATAATGCCCTAACCTTTGAGCCAAATAAAAGTGATTCTATGCAAACATTGATGATGAACATGTTGGGGAGCTTTGCGCAATTTGAAAGAGATTTAATCGTGACGAGAACGCAAGAAGGAAAACAATGGCATAGAGCAAATAATAAAAACTATCGAGAAGGACGTCCGAAAAGAGTTCTGAATGATAAATATAAACATGCACTAGAGTTAATGGAAACAAACAGCATGCGAGAAGTGGAAAGGAAAACAGGTATTTCTTTGTCTACTCTCAAACGAATCAAGAAACAAGCAAAGGAAGAACAGTTACTTAGTGAGAAATAATACAGGAGTAGTTATTATGGAAAATAGAGAGAAAATTATTCAGTTGTTGAAAAAATCCTTTAGTAACAGGTTATGGGATAGAGATAATGTCAAATGGGCGACTCTATTCAGCAAACTTCCAAAGATATAAGAATCGAGTAAAGAAAGAAGAGAACCCATTGATAATTTTTGAGAGCATGACAGCAAAGGTTGAGCAGGTATTTTTAGAATTAGCTGAAGAAGTCATACGAACGAACCCTAAAACAAAACAAGAATTCAAGGAAATGATTAAAGAATATAATTATAAGGAGGATAACAAATGGTAGTTCGAAAAACATATGATAATTGGGGGCTCGAAATCAGCACATGAAACAAAAGTACTATAGTTACTTTTGTTGATTGCGATTGCGGATAATTAGCTAAAAGAGAACTAGGCAAGCATAATCAAATTTAAATTTGATCGCTGGAAAAAGGAATACAAATTGTATCAAGGAGACTATGTCGCAATTGATGAAAAACGGATGATGAAGCACAAAATAACTAAAAAATTAAGAAGTGCAACGAAAGAATAGACCTAAGTTGTTTTTTGAAAAGTTATTTGTTTATTTGTGTAGAAAGTGGTTGATCTTTTGCCAGATATTCTATGTTATGATAAGTAAGTACAAAGCTTTTAACTGTGGATTAATCTAATTAAAAAGTATGTAAATAATAAAGGGGAAGAAATTAATGGAGCATGCCAATCAAATTATTATTTTAGGGAATGGCTTTGATCTTGCTTGTGACTTGAAGAGTAGTTATAATAATTTTTTAAAATTCCAAATGGAAAATGTAAAGCCTACTACTACTTTTGAATCAATAAAACAAAGCATTGATTCAATAGATGAGAAAGAAGATCTTGATCTGATAAAAAATAATCAACAAGTTAGTGAAAAATTGAAAGAAATATATTCAACTGGATTAAATATTTGGACACTTTTATTAATTAATTATTATGATGAGAAAGATGAGAAGCGTAAATGGCAAGACATAGAAGATAAAATCCATTTATACCTTAAAAAAGGTTTGATAGGCTTAACTAAAGGTAACCAACTTCATAAGTACCAACAGGCTTCTAAAAAAATCCAACATGCAGTTATACTTGTAAAAGGACTTGCTCTTTTTAAAAGGTTAGCAATTAATAGTAATGAGAAGATGGCAGAGTTTTTGTTAGAGGAGTTGCACAATTTAGAAAAAATTTTCAATAATTATTTATTTGATAATGCTGGATACATAGGTTCTACAAGCAATAACCCTGGTTCAAATTATTTTGATAGAGCACATGACTTACTGGAAAAACTTGCAAATTTAGATGTAAATTCAGCAGAAAAGATTAAATACAATGTAATGTCATTTAATTACACAAATCCATGGGATAGTCATAAATGGTCAAGTGAATTTTCTATAAATAGTTCATTTACAAATCCTATAAAATATATTAATGTCCATGGCGAGGCAGTTAAAGACCATAAAAAATCTACAGAAAATGTAAACAGAATTATCTTTGGAATAGATAACAAGGATATTGAGACTAGTAGTGAAGAATATATTTTTACTAAAACATATAGAACGTTAGTCAATTATTCTGATACAAGCAAATCTACAAAAGCCACAGATGCTAATATATTTGATAAGAGTGTAAAAACCATTAAGTTTTTTGGTCACTCTTTAGGTGATGCTGATTATAGCTATTTTCAACAAATGTTTGATTATTATAACCTTTATGGTAACGATGATCTAAAATTATATTTTTATTTTAGTCCCTATGACGATAAGATTAATATAACGGAATATTTACACGAACAAAGTCTAAGAGTAATTAAATTGCTTGATAAATATGGGAGTACAATGACTAATAAAGCTCATGGGAAAAATCTTGTAACCCGACTTGAAATGACAAAAAGGCTTTTTATTAAAAAAATTTAGCATTTAACTTTTATTTGCTAACATAGAAAAAAGGACATATCCTTTACAACTATTAAAGGATATGTCCTTTTTTAGATTAAATTTTGTGATCAATAAGAGGATGTCCATATCCAGCCTCTTGTTTTACTTCAGTAGTTAAAGCAAAAGATGTCCCGATAACACCTATAGCAACTAAAAGCAATGAACCTAGTGCTAATTTTTTCATAAGAAAACTACCTCCTTTCTTTTTCATTATATTTATATTAACATGTAATTATATATATGTTAATATGAGATGAGAAAAAAGGAGGTTTAAACATGAAAAAAAATATTCTAGAAAAATATAGAGCTACTAAAAACAAAGGAGAAGATTTTTTACATTGGTTATTGGTTAGGAAATTGAATACCTTTGGAAAAGTAGTTATCGCGATTATATTATGGCTTTTGTGGTTAAAATACGCATTCAATCTAGTATTCATGGTGAACTTTCTAAAAGTAATAGTATTAATTACAATTATTTACTGGCTGGTTGATATCTACTTGCGCATTAAAAACAAACTAAAAAAATAATGACTGTAGATTTCGGAGCTACTTTAAATTTAAAATAATTCGGAAAACTGAAATGTTGTTGTCGCAAAACAGAACGTTAGTTCGTATAATGCGATTCGAAAGGACGGTTTTTTGCATGAAATTTGATTTTTCCAAAGAACCTCGGAGAGATGTTCTATGTATCGATGTAAAATCCTTTTACGCGAGCGTAGAATGTGTAGAACGTGGCTTAGATTCCCTTAAAACAATGCTTATAGTGATGAGTGGTGCGGATAATGCAGGCGGACTTGTACTTGCTGCTTCGCCAATGGCAAAAAAAGTCCTGGGAATTTCTAATGTGACTCGTAAAGATGAAATGCCTGATCACCCAGACTTGCTTATTGTTCCACCAAGAATGAACTTATATATGAAGAGAAATAGTGAAATTAATAATCTGCTCAAACGGTTTGTGGCAGATGAAGACCATTCTGTTTTTAGTGTGGATGAAAGCTTCATTGATATAACTGCTTCTCTGAAGTATTTTAATTGCGATACTGCTTATCGATTGGCCAAAATTATTCAACGTGTCATTTATAACCATATGGGTTTGTACGTCACGATTGGCATTGGAGATAACCCAATGTTAGCCAAGCTGGCCCTAGATAACGAAGCAAAAAATACACCAGGTTTTGTTGCAGAATGGCGATACGAAAACGTAGAAGAAAAAGTTTGGGCGCTCTCCCCTATCACTGAATTTTGCGGGATTGGCAAGCGTATGGCAGCTCGTTTAAAGATGTCAGGAATTGAGTCGATTTATGATTTAGCACATGCAGATCCGTACATTTTAAAACAACGTTTTGGTGTCATGGGTTTACAGCTGCACGCTCATTCTTGGGGTATTGATCGAAGTTTTTTAGGAGAAAAAAGACAAGTTGCTAAAGAAAAGTCTTTTGGAAATAGTCAGGTATTACCTAGAGATTACGCAAGAAGAGATCAAATTGAATTAGTGCTGAAGGAACTTTCAGACCAGTTAGCAACCAGATTGAGGAATGCAAACTGTCAAACTGAGTGTGTTTCAATTTTTGTTGGTTATTCTAAAGGACAAGTTGATGGACTGGGCAGGTCTGGTTGGCGAAAACAGCTTAAAATCGCTCGTAGCAACAACACAAAAGTGTTAACCGAGCATGTTTTAAAGCTTTTTCGAGAAAATTATGTTCCTGAAATAGACATTCGTAATTTAGGCGTTTCCTTTGGAAAACTGGTTTGGGCTACCACACTTCAATTGGATATCTTCTCCCCTCCTGAAGAACAAATTATTAATACCCAATTAGATTTTTTGATCGATAAAATACGTCGAAAATTTGGTTTCAAATCCTTGATTCACGCTTCTTCTCTTTTAGATGGAGCAACAGCTGTGAATCGTTCAGGCTTAGTTGGTGGTCATGCAGGTGGTAACGTCGGTCTTGGAGGTTAACAAACGAAGAAAACTAAAAAGAAATTTACACCTTATAATGATTATATAGATCGCCCATTTCAGTTGAAATGGCCAACTGCATTTCCTCTAGGTGAACTGCAAGCAGCAATTAAAAAGACGAATGATTATCATTCAAGAGAAATTGAACGTTTACTTCAGCAGTCACAGGCTCAAATAGAACATTTGCTAAGTCGCTCAATTAAACAAAATAAAGTGCTAGAAATTCAATTAAATTCGTTAGACGAATATGATCGTGTAAAACCGCATGTGTTCGGAATTTTTCGTGGCATGGCAGAATTTGATGTTGTTTTAATTGGAGATTTTAAAATTGATTTTTATGACATACGCCATATTAAAATTCATGACTTTTTGAAATGGTCTGCAGTAGAAACATTAGAAGATCCTTTTATAGATGTAGAATTTTCAGAATTAACCGAAGAAGAAAGTAAAACAATTGATGCTTTCATTAACGACTATTACAGCGATGGAGATTTATATGAAAACATATGATTACCAAGGTAAACTAATCAAAGAAGATAATAATACAACTAGTATTGCCTACGTGCAGTGTTCGTGTGGCTGCCTTGCAAGTAGAGTGTCGAGTGATTCAGACAAGTTTAAATGCTCGTTATGTAAACGAGTATATGTACTAAAAAAAGAGAGCTAAAATTTTTTGTTTCTATATAGATTTTAAGACTATGTTATAATTAGTACGGCAACTTGCCCCTGATTGGGGGTGCTATTTATGAAAGAACTTATCTCATTGGTTATCGCGCCAATTTTTGTTGGGCTAGTTATTGAACTGGTTTCTCATTGGTTAGATGAGGAAGATGATAACTAAGCAAGTTGTCTCTAACCCACACGCTCGAAGTCGCAGCGAGCGTAACAAAAGCCAACCCTACTCGCAATAGGGTTGGCTTTTGTGCTATTCATGTAAAACTTATCTCATTTCGCACCTATAGTATAACATATTATTTAAAGAGGTCAAACCAAAAAGAAGCAGGAATGCCCTTCCCTTATTGCTTGGAGTTTGATAGAATATTACTGCAAACGCATTAATAATTACATAAAGGAGGATTTCCCACCATGCCTAGAAAAACCTTTGTATATCCACACCCTATCAACGCATACATTATCAAGCATCTAGGGATTACTGTAGAAGAATTTTGTGAATTACATGCTTTCTCTCAAGGAACTGTCTCTTCTTGGATTACTCGCAACAAAAAAATTGAAACACTTCCTATTTCATTTATTTATTCTCTTTCTTTGTCGGCCAGCAAGACTATGGATCAGGTATATTCAGACCTTCTAAAACTGCAAGACGATTATTTGCTGCACCTGGAACGTTACAGACGTACTAAAAAAATTATTGATAAAGAAGTTTAGTGTAACATGGATTAACAATATTTCTATTTTTTTGTTCAATCAAAACCAAGCAACAGCAATCCTTATTTTTAGATTATTATACCTTAGGATTATCTGTATAAACCTATCTATAAATAACAAATCGGCGAAAAATGACTGGCTGTTTATCCATTTCAACTTCTACATTTTGTTTCTTTCTATTACTTATATATCAATATTTATTATGTATTACTTACCACTTTTAATACATTTAGTTACTACCTTAGATTGTTTTATCTAGTACTTTTCCCCTATACTTATAACGTAAATACCGGTTTTATTCTATTTAACTACTACCTTATCAATATTTATTTACTACTTTAATAGCATTTATCTACTACCTTTTATTAAAATTCATTACTTATACATCAACATTTAATATATATTACTTCTTATTTATCTACCACTTTTATTGCATTTAGTTACCACCTTAAACCGTTTTATCTAGTGTTTTCCATTTATCTTTATAACTTAAAAAATATTTATTTTATTTAATTACTACCTTATTGATATTTATTTACTACTTTAATAGCATTTATCTACTACCTTTTATTAAAATTCATTACTTATACATCAGTATTTAATATATATTACTTCTTATTTATCTACCACTTTTATTACATTAAGTTACCACCTTAAATATATTTAAACATACGTAAGGAAAGTGTAAAATTCAAAACTTATACTTCTCCTTATAGACTTCAAAAAATCAATAAGTAATAAAAAAATACCTACCACTTTAAATAAATATGGTAGGTATTTTTTTTATTTTCTTATTTTATCGTTGATTCCCCATTGTTTCTTTATATCAGTAAACGTTTCTTGCTTTATTTCTTCAGACGAACGTATAACATTATTGTCTATATCTACATCAGGAATAATAGGATGGGCTTCTCTAAACAAATCTAATTCAAGGGCAACAGAATTAAGTAAATCATTTTTATCTTCTTGAGAAAGATTTAATCGAATATATTCATTTAAAGCTTTCCGTAATAATTCGTCTTTTTTCATATTTGTTTCATACTTTTCAACCATGATGCTTGCTGTAGCATTAGTAAGGGCAGATAATTTAACAGATTGCATTGCAGCGTAAACTTTATCAAATTTTGTTATTGGGGCACCTTTTCTTTTCTTTCGAATAGGTACTTCATGAGTTACAGAGCTTGTTTTCTGGCTTCTGGAGGTACTATTAGTCTTAGGAATATTACTTATAGTTGTTTCTCTTGCCCTCTCCTTTGATCGCTGCTTTATTTTGTCTAGTCCTTTATTACTACTACCAAAGATACCTAAGTTTTTAATCTCAGCCATTCTTTACACCTACCCTTCATACCAATGTTCATGTTCTTCTAATTCGTCCAAAATGTTAATAAATAATTCATGGCATTTTTTATCCCATTGCTTTAATTTTCCTTTTTTAGTTACTTCAGTAGTGATACCTGATCCATCATATCTTTTAAGTCGTGCATTTTTTAGCACAACATTTTTAATTAAATGCTCTCCATAGATTTCCTGTGCTTGTTGATACATTTCTTTATCTACAGAATCACCGCTTTCTAACATAAATGGAACAACACCAGCAACTTTTAAATTTGTATCAAATTCATTAGTAAAGAAGTCCATATATTCCAAATACTGCATAGCATTACGCATAGATTTAACTTGGGTTTGTAGCACGACAATAGCCCAATCAGCTATATACATAGCTGATTTACTATAAATAGAAATTGATGGAGGTACATCCAAATAAATGACATCAAAATCATTAAATAGAGGGGATAGTTTTTCTTCCATGTATTTGAACTTATCAATTGAATTAGGAAATCTATCTTTAATCCAATCATCGTATAATTCAAATGACATATCCGCAGGTAATATATATAGATTGTCAATAATCTTATAAATAGCATCATGTGGATCAACGTTAGAGATAAGTACATCAGTAATTGTATTGGTATATTCGATTAACTCACCTTCACCGCCGCCTTCTTCTTTAGAAAAATTCATATGCGTTAAGTTCATAACATCAGAAGTATTTCCTTGCATATCTAAATCAATGATTAATGTTTTTAATTCTTTAAATTTTGCTGACTCAAATCCAAACATTTGAGCACAAGTACTTTTACCGACGCCACCTTTAAAGTTACCTATTACATATTTTTTTGCTGCCATACATGCAACTTCCTCTCTAAGTACAATTTTACAAATATTATAACATACCACCAAAAATATAACTAGTTTAAATACCACCATAAATACTTAAGGTAGTAATTAATTTCAATCCAACAATAATTACTGTGGTATTCAATTTATTTAAAGGTGGTAAGCAAATAATTTATTTATGTATTTACAGTGGTAGATAATTAATTATATTGTAAAAAAAGGTAGTAACTAATTATATTTTAGGTGGTAATTAATTCATAGTGTTTTAACATTTAAAGTGGTAGGCAATTAAATTAAAAGTGGTAACTAATTGATTAGATAACTATCATTATTATTACTATTTATACATTTTCATACAAAAAATAAGTGGTAGATAAATAAATTAAAAGTGGTAACTAATTGATTATTAAAAGTGGTAGATAATTTATTTTATAGTAGAAGCGAATTATATATTCAGGTAGTAACTAAAAAAAAATTTTTGACATTAATGGTGGTGGTTAAATACTTATTTTTCAAGATTGAGGTGGTAGCTAAATAGTTTTTCTTTGAATTTAATGTGGTAACTAATTGAATTAGCTATTATTATTGCTTGCCAACCTCTTTTGTCTTTGATATTTTTAAATTACTTACTATGCGAATAAAGGATATTTACTAAAGGAGTATGTAAAATAATGACGAATATTAAAGAACGGGGGTATAGTTATCAAAACAGCTACTCAGAGCTATTTTGGAAATTCCCACAGTTTCTGTTGAAAAATAAAAAATACAAATCCATGAAAGATAGTTCTAAAATTGCTTATATGCTTTTTAAAGACAAAATTTCTCTTGCTCTCACAAATAACTGGATTGACGAAGACGGAATGATCTATTTGATTTTTCAACAAAAGGATCTCATGGAGATGTTAAATTGCTATCAAGGAAAAGTTAAATCTACCCTAGACGAATTAGAAAAGTATGGCTTATTGGAAGTCCTCAGAGGGGGATTCGATGCGAAAGCTGGAAAAAACATAGCAAACAAATATTATCTCTTACAGCCAGAGTTAGAAAAAGAAGATTTATACTTATCAACAAATACAACTGATGAAACCCTTGATAAAACTGGATATGCTGAAATCGCACACCGTGAAACAAACGCTGAAACTCTTGATAATAGCGGATATGCTGAAATCGCACGTCGTAAAAAAATGTCTGAAACACTTGATAAAACTGGATATGCTGAAATCGCACAAGTAAAAGATAATATCTATATAAATAATTCTTTAGATACATTAGACACAAAAGATACGAATAACGAGCAGATGCGACAACGTACTTTATTAGATCAGTTTCATGAAGTTCAAGAACAAACATTTTTAAACAAATCCAGCTTAAAATATATAGCGCTTTTTTCAAATACAATTCAAGAAGCTCATGAAAAAGTTGGAACAATTATTCGAGCTAAAAATAAAGCAGAGAAAGAGTATAATACGGTATTGTTAGGTGAAGATTATCAAGAAGAAATAGAAAAATGTTTGCGTCGTGTTCAACATAAGATTACTACAGATTCTACAATTAAAAGTCCCCAAGGTCTGTTTTACAAGTCTTTTTACAATTTATTTGTTGAATGTGTATTAGAAAAAGAAAATATAAAAAATAGGAATAATTCTAAAAATTCTGAAATTACTTTGCATAATTGGATTGAAAACTAAGTAAATTAGTTTATTCGTTTTAATAGATCTTATACTTTATTTTGCATCCTACTTAAAGTTTATTTGATAAAAATAAACTTTAAAATGTTTTCATCCATTCGGTTAGAGCAAAGTATTAACATAAAAAATGAAAATTCAATAAAGAATGGAGATTGCTATGGATGGAGTAGAAAAATTAGTTATACAAGATAAAACATATTATCTTGTAGGGACAAATCATATTTCAAAAGAAAGTGCGGAACTTGTAAAAAACGTTATTAATGAAGTTAGGCCAGGTTGTGTTTGTGTCGAGTTAGATCAAAAGAGATACCAAAAATATACTAGTCCTGAAGAATGGGCCAAAACAGACATTATTAAGATAATCAAACAAAATAAATTAGTAATGTTGTTCTCTAATATTGTTTACGGGGTATTACAAAGAAAATTAGCTAAGGAAAAAGGTACTATACAGGCAGGAGAACTAATTCAAGCCTTGGAGAGTGCTGAAAACGTAGGGGCTGATATTCAATTAATAGATAGGGACATACAAGTGACTTTCAAAAGAATGTGGAGGCATCTAAGTTTTACACAGAAGCCCAAATTAATAATGACTTTTTTTTCAGAATTTGATGATGTTGAGACTGAAAGATTGGAAGATTTCTTAGAGTCAGATAGCTTTGATAATGTGTTTATCCAACTTTCAAAGAAATTTCCAACTATATACGACGACATGATAACGGAAAGAGATAAAGTCATGGTAACTAATTTACAAAAATCCAAATATGATGTGAATGTTGTTGTTGTCGGTAAGGCGCACATAAACGGCATTAAAGAAAAATTAAAAGAAGAAAAAAATTATGATATTTCAGAATTAACAAGTATTCCTTCTAAAAAGTTGAGTAGTAAATTAATTGAGTTTATATTTCCGTTAACGATAATTTTACTACTCGCCGTATCTTTCTTTTCGGGTGTTCAAGTTGGGTTTCATCAGCTTTTAAAATGGTGGGTCTGGAATGGTGGTTTAGCAGCGATATTTACTTGCTTTGCATTGCCTAGTCCTTTAACTATTCTGACGTCTCTAATAATGGCTCCCGTAGGTGCGTTGTCTCCGGTTTTGTCAGTAGGTGTTTTTTCAGCTTTAGCAGAAGCTACTGTTAAAAAACCTACGGTTAGAGATTTTTTAACAGTTCAAGATGATTTTTTATCAATTAAGACTATTTACAGTAATAGACTTATAAAGATAGGGCTTGTTTTTCTTTTATCAAATTTAGGAGGAGCTATAGGTAATATTATTGGGGGAATAGGTATTTTAAACAGTTTATTTTAAAAAATCATAAGGACTACAGTCTTATCCAAAGCGTAGTCCTTATGATTTTTTAGTTTATAGATCGTTAGAATAAGGCTGTGTAGCAAAAACATTTTTATCTGGATAAACAAAGTTTTCTCTTTGAGAAATAGATCTTAGTTCATTATCAAGATTTTCATAAGTGGAAATATAGCCTAGTTTTTTAAACATTTTTGCAGTTTGGACAGCTTCTAAAAAGATAGTAATATCTCTCGTTTGAAGAAAATTGGTTAGTTGTTCTAAGTAAACAATTTCTAAGTTTATAGACAGACCAATATGAAACCTAGGTATTTTCCTTAGTGATTTGAAAGTAGTTATATAGTCTAGAGCAAGAGAATACTCTTCTTGATGCAGGCACTTAGAAATTATATTACTAAGGCACTGTTGTACACAAAAATCAAAAGTAACTCCGTGTGATTCAGTAACAGGAAATAATTTATCTATTAAAAACGATATATCTTGTATATTTACGAAAAAAACCATATTACTAACCATTTCGTAATCAAAAGAATAAAAGATTTTACGTTTTTTGTACTTGTTTTTAAGCTGTCGTAAGTCTTTTTTTGAAAAATAATCTTTATCGAGATAGTTCTCCTGAATACCTAATGAAATCATGGTAATATACAAACAATAATGACCAAAACTTTTATCTTTGTCGTTTTCAATTTCCGTGAACTTCTCCAAAAAGTCTTCAGGTGAGGATAAATAATTGGGAATATTTAGTTTTTGTTTCCAGAAAGGCAATGAATCTAATTGAGTTACGTCGGACCAATATAAAATTTCTTCAGGTCGCATTGCAATTTTATCACAAATTTTTTGTAGTTGTTGTAGTGATAATTCTTTCTCGTTTTTTTCAAATCTTTGATAGCTAGCTTTTGACATTATGTTTTCATAAAAATCTGTTTGGGAATAACCAAGCTCTTCTCTAATTTCTTTGATTTTTTTTGGATTAAACAATCTCTAAAACCCCCTATAAAAAGCATAATTTAGAACCCAGTTAAATATGTTTTGTTATCAAAAACAAGAAAAGTGGCTAAAAATAGCATAAAAAAGATGGATAAAATTGATTTAAAAAGCACCTTATATTTATAAAAATTAGAATTCGTTATAAAAATCGTTGATAAAGAATCAAGTTTATGCTATTGTCTATGTGAGGAGGGAATATCTTTATGAAAAACAAAAAAATATTATCTATCCTTAGTATAATTAGTGTATTAACAGTTACATTAATATCGTAAACGTCTCAAAAATTTTAGAGTTAACAAAATAAGAACCGACTACCATAGGACTGGTAATCCTAGAGGGTAGTTAAACAATTCATGGTACAACATGAACTGTAATCGGCTCGCTCGCTGTAATTATGTTACAACAATCTATAGTATAACAATTTTTATGAATAATTTCCATATATTTCAGGATTTTTAGTTTTTTCATAAAGATTTATTCCTATTAATTATTGATTGTAGAACAAGACAGCATGCGGAGAATGTATACAGTGAATGTATGTATTCTCCGCTTTTTTGTTGTCTATTAATTTATTGAAAAAATAAAAAACCAAGTAGCAAGCACTCTCATTTTCTAAAAATGACCTGCTTGTGGAATAATTCAATGCTTTCACGCATTGTTTGTACTGGAACTACTCGTAAGAGCCGTGCAAACAACGTGTTGCATGGCTCTTTTTCTACTTGGTTTAGAAAGTAGGTGAATCAATGATTGAACTGAAAGCAACAGATTTGCACCGTATTACGTGTCAACTGACCTTGTTTAATCGACAAAGGTTTAAATTGTATAACGGCACAACAGAACGCATTGTATATGATTTTTCAGGAAGAAATCTGTTGATCAATCCTGTGAGTTTTGAAACGGAGCAAGACATGGAACGTTTCTTTCGACAAGTAAAACTGATTTATTTTGATGGAAAAGTGGTCGGTTATCGTGGCTGCTCGGAACTTCCGTTAAAACTTGAATGTAGAGCGTTCCAAAAAATGGTTAAACGACAAAAGATGTTACTCAATGCACCGTTCAACTATAAGGTTTTTGAAGAAAATGAATTTAGGGAATGGTGCAAGAAAATGAGAAGCTATAAGTAGTGAATTTGGGTTTTTATACTTGGTCTTTTTGTTTGTTAGTTTTAACTAACATGCGCAATTTACCAATAGCTAGGTTAGCTATCGAAAAAGGATGCAGAAAAGCACACGGACACGAAGGTGCAAACTGGCTACACGTCAACTTTTTTGCAAAATTTGGGAGATCCTTAAAAAATGAATACTACAGGACTTATCTAGTCAATCAGCGTGTCTTTAAAGGGCTAGGTAAGGATAAACTACCTAAAGAGTACGGTCAGAATAAAGGCGGTACGTGATTATGGGTGTGACACAGTAACTAAAAAGATTTCGTGCGACGATCTTTTGTTTTAAAGGGAGCCAGATACTTTTTTAGAGTTTGGGGTTGCTACCGCTACAAACCCTGCGATCAGTAAAATCTGTAGAAAAATTGCTAAAAAGCTAGCAAGCAAAAGGATCAAGTAAAACGAGGATATTTACCATAAAACCAATAGGAGGAAAGTGAACATGAAGACATAGGAGTGTTTTTCTAAGGGGTCCAAGGATAATATTTTTTTAATAATGAAGGCTTTGTTACTATGTTCTTGAGGTGAGAAAATATGACAAAAAAAGTGCAAAATATCTGGCGTAAAGAAATGTTGGCATTGATGAATGAAGACGCAGACTGGTATAGGAATGAAGATACCGAGCGTTTTAAACGAATACAAGAACTTGCAAAAAAGATAGAAACAGCAAGCACCAGACAATTTTCTTCTCATATTAGCAAGGAAAGATTTGAAGCCTATCAAAGAATGGGTTTACAGTTTAAAGAAATAGCAGAAGAATTCCATATAACAACTACAGCGTTACAACAATGGCGTAAAGACAATGGGTATCCCATTTACAATAAAAATAATAAGAAATGAGGAAAGCAAAATGAAAAAGTTCGCAAGTGCAGGGTTAAGTATTTTAGTCGCAACAGGGGTAGCAGGTATTGGGGGAAATGAAGTACAGGCAGCAGAACAAGCGCAACCAAAAACACCTGAAAACAGTTCTACAGAACAACCGACAGTGAAAGCTACAGAAACAACGGAGCAAGCCATTACTGAAAAACAGCAACAAGTAACAGAGAAACAAGCAATTGTCGATCAAAAACAACAAGTTGCTGACACTGCGAAAAAAGAAAAAGACACCATTGATCAATCTGTTAAAGACCAACAAGCAGTGGTCGATCAAAACAAAGACGCATTGGATCAAAGTCAACAAGCAGTGACTGACCAACAAGCAGTTGTAGACGAAGCTAAAAAAGTCGTGGATGAAGCAACACCTTCAGCCATTGAAAAAGCCAAAGACCAAGTGGCTACGGATACACAAGCTGTTGACGACCAACAAAAAGTAGTGGAGCAAGCTCAAACAGACGTTAACCAACAACAAGCTGTTGTTGATGAAAAAGCGAAAGAAACGAATGCTGCTAAAGTACAAAATGATAAAGATCAACAAGCAGTAACAGCTGCGAAACAAGAACAAGCCAAGCTTGAAGAATTAGCGAAAAATGCGGAAGCGGAAAAAGCAAAGGCAGAAAAAGAACAAGCAGCAAAAGAAGCTGAACTGGCTAACAAAAAGAAAGAAGAAGCCAAAGCTAAAGATCAAAAGACGAAGGACGATCAAGCAGTCGCAGACCAACAAAGTGTTGTGACAACTAGTCAAGAGAAAGTAGCAGACGCAAAAGCAGATACAGCTGCGAAACAGGCAGATTTAACTGCAAAAGAAAATACGTTGAAAGATAAGCAAGCAGCAACAAAGCAAGCGCAGAATACTTTAGATAGCTCAAAAGAAGAGTTAAAGGGGCATAAAGGACTTAACTTACCTGCTAACTTCACACCTGATTATTACAAAAAATTAACTGAACAAGAAAAGCAAGCAATGGAAAAAGAAGCATTAGCATTAAATAAAGTTTTTCCTGAAAATCAAGCAGATGCGGCAAAAGCAACGGAAATGATCAATGTCAAAAATCCTACCGAAAAACAAAAGCACCAAATGAGCGATTACGTTGTAGGACTTATCAATGATGTTCGCGAAAAGCTTGGGTTACAAAAGTTGAAGATTTCTAACCAAGCTATGAAATTTGCTTGGGATGTAGCAAAATATGATAATCCCAAAGAATTTGATCATGACGTAAATGCGATCAATCGTGCAGCAAAAGAAAATGGTTTTAAAGAATTCCCCGGACAAAACTTTTATGAAAACCTAAGTATGGGACGATTTACGACACAAGAAGGTAAAGTTTCTATGTATGACTTTGAAAAAGCAGCTCGAAATGCACTTGTAAGCATGTTGATGAACGATGGACATTCTGGCTATTCCCATTTAGATTCTTTATTAGATGCAAATGAAACAAACATGGCAGTTTCTATTTCAGGAGATTTAAATGATATTTCGGCAAAAATCCATATCATTAGCTATAATCAATCAAAATTAGTTGAAGCAAATACCTATGAAGAAGGCACTGCACCAGTCTTTAAGAGTAAAGAAACCCTTCAAAAAGAAGTAGCAACCAATCAAGAAAAATTAGCTACCGCACAACAAGCAGAATCAGACGCACAACAAGCAAGAAGTGCAAGTCAGCAAGCCTTAAATACAGCCAAAACAACACAAGCAACAGCAGAAAAAGAACTATCTGTTCATAAAGCGACATTGGCTAATCTTCAAGCAGTTGCGACTAAGAGTACGACAAACTATGAAGAAAAAGTACGACAAACTGCAACGGCAGAAACAAGCCTTCAACAAACAAAAGATCAATTGGTAACAATCAATGAGTTAATTCATAATCGAGCTGCTGTTTTAGAAAAAGCGAAAACAAACGTTGCGGAAGCACAAGCGATTGAACAAACGTCTGCTAAAGTGCTGAAAGAAAAACAAGAGGCCCAAAAAGCAGAAGAAAACACATTGAACAGCTTGAAGGAAGTATTGAATTTAGCAAAAGAAAACTTAAATCAAAAACAAGTTGCGCTTAAAACAAGTACACGTTCATTGTCTCGTTTAGAAAATGCTCAACCAACATACGAAAAAGCAGTAAACGAGTTAAACAAAGCAGAAGCGGCAGTGGTTCAAGCACAAGAAACCTATGAAAATTCACTGAAATCATTGGAGGAACTCAAAGAACAACAAGCCGTTGCTACACTTGCTTATACACAAGCACAAGAAGACCTTGCTAATGCGAAGTTAGAGCTACAGCAGTACCAAGGTGTATTAAGAGACTTAGAGGCACAACAAGCCGAACAGCGCCGACAAGAAGCGTTGCAAGAGCAAGTAGCAAAAGAGCAACAACGCCTTGAACGAGAAGCAAAACAAAACCAAACGTTAGTAGCAAGTGCTACCTCGGCAGACAAAACACCTGGTCTCCAACAGTTATCTTTTTCTAAACAAAAAGAACAGCCAAAAGCACAAGCATTAACACATTTAGAACCTCGTAAGACGAAACAGGTAGCAAAAGCACCAGAATCCTTACCACAAACGGGAGAACAACAAAGTATTTGGTTGACTATTATTGGCTTATTTATGGCAGCAGGTGCAATCAGTTTCAAGAACAAAAGACGAAAAAATAATTAAAAGAATATCGGAATAAAGGAGCGAAATATTTCGCTCCTTTTTTTGTTATAAGGAGCTGTAAAGAAATGAATTCAAAAAAAGAGTTAGAACCCACGTGGGGTGAGTTGATTTTTGGCGGTCTACTCGTCATGCTTTTCATTTTTATGCTTGGATATATGTTAATAGGAATTTTCAAGTCATTGGAGACTTCTTTGAAGGATACGAAGCAGGAGACAATCCTTCGTTCAGCATACGAAAATAATGAAAATACCGATTATGTACTGAAGGAAACTATCCTCTTGAAAGCCATTTCTGCGGAAAGTAGTAGTCTAACTAAAAATAAAAAAGAAGGGAATTCTAAGATTGGAAAGTTTTTCATACGAGACACAGAAGAGATAACTAATGAACAAGTACCAAAACAAGAGTTCTATTATTTTGTTGCATCGAAAGACGGCATTCAAAAGAAAAATTTCAAAGAAGAAACGGGAGAGGAATTAACTAGTAAAAACGTATTCTTTAAAGAAATTTCAGCAAGTGAACAACCAAAAATAGAAATAAAAGTAAAAGAATTCTCTAAAAGAGATTTAGAGAATGAGCGGCGATCTATTGGTCTAGAAGAAAAATCTTACACCATTTATTTACATGAAGAAGATTTCAAGATTTTATCAAAATAGGTTTTATTTAGTAAAAAGAAAGCTACCTAATTGGGGTTAGGTAGCTTTTTGAAAAGTAAAATGAAAAATATGTTAAAGTACTTATCTTATAACATAAAGTAAAACAGTTGTCAAAAAGAAAGGGTGAGAAAAGTATGGCTTGTGTACGAGCACCGTGTGATAGGAATCGTTATCTACAAGGAAAAAAACATGGTAAAAATATATTTTATGAGGAGAATGATACATGAATCAACAGACAGAAGTAAAGAAGCGTTTTAAAATGTACAAGGCAAAGAAGCATTGGGTTGTAGCTCCTATTCTTTTTCTAGGTGTATTAGGAGCCGTTGGATTAGCTACTGATAATGTACAAGCCGCGGAATTAGATACGCAACCAGAAACAACCATGGTGCAACCCGATAACCCCGATCCGCAGGTAGGTAGTACAACACCTAAGACAGCAGTAACTGAAGAAGTAACAGTACAAAAAGACACTACTTCTCAACCGACCAAAGTAGAAGAAGTAGCGTCTGAAAAAAATGGAGCTGAACAGAGTTCAGCTACCCCAAATGATACCACAAACGTGCAACAACCAACAGTAGGAGCAGAAAAATCAGCACAAGAACAACCAGTAGTCAGTCCAGAAACAACCAATGAACCTCTAGGGCAGCCAACAGGAGTTGCACCAGCTGAAAATGAAGCGAATAAATCAACGTCCATTCCTAAAGAATTTGAAACACCAGACGTTGACAAAGCAGTTGATGAAGCAAAAAAAGATCCAAACATTACCGTTGTTGAAAAACCAGCAGAAGACTTAGGCAACGTTTCTTCTAAAGATTTAGCTGCAAAAGAAAAAGAAGTAGACCAACTACAAAAAGAACAAGCGAAAAAGATTGCCCAACAAGCAGCTGAATTAAAAGCCAAAAATGAAAAAATTGCCAAAGAAAATGCAGAAATTGCGGCAAAAAACAAAGCAGAAAAAGAACGCTATGAGAAAGAAGTAGCGGAATACAACAAACATAAAAATGAAAATGGCTATGTAGCAAAACCAGTAAATAAAACGCTAATTTTCGATCGTGAAGCAACAAAAAATTCCAAAGTTGTTTCTGTAAAAGCTGCAGAATATATAGACGCTAAAAAACTAACTGATAAACATAAAGATAAAAAATTACTTATCAGTATGCTTAGTGTAGATTCAAGCGGGTTAACAACTAAAGACTCGAAAAAAGCACATTTTTATTATAATAACGGTGCAGGAGGAACATTGGTTGTTCTTCACAAAAACCAACCAGTAACTATTACCTATGGCAATTTGAATGCTAGTTATTTGGGTAAAAAAATTGCTAGTGCTGAATTTCAATATACAGTGAAGGCAACACCTGATTCAAAAGGTCGATTGAATGCTTTCTTACATGATGATCCAGTGGCCACAATTGTCTATGGAATTAACATTGACCCTCGTACAAAGAAGGCTGGTGCTGAGATTGAAATGCTCGTTCGCTTCTTTGGAGAAGATGGAAAAGAAATCTTGCCAACGAAAGAGAATCCATTTGTATTTTCAGGTGCTTCATTAAATTCACGTGGTGAAAACATTACGTATGAGTTCGTAAAAGTAGGAAACACGGATACTGTTCATGAAATTAATGGATCAAAAGTAGCTCGTCATGGAAATAAAGTTTATTCTAAAACGGATATTGATGTAGGGACGAATGGGATTTCAATAAGTGACTGGGAAGCAGTTCAAGGCAAAGAATATATTGGCGCAACTGTTATTTCAACACCAAATAGAATTAAATTCACTTTCGGTAATGAAATTGTTAACAATCCAGGGTATGACGGAAATTCCATGTGGTTCGCATTTAATACGGATTTAAAAGCAAAATCAATTACGCCTTATCAAGAAAAAGGACGTCCAAAGCAACCAGAAAAAGCAACGATTGAATTCAATCGATACAAAGCCAATGTGGTTCCTGTTCTTGTTCCGAATAAAGAAGTTACTGATGGTCAGAAAAATATCAATGATTTAAATGTGAAACGTGGCGATTCTTTACAATACATTGTGACAGGGGATACAACAGAACTTGCTAAAGTAGATCCAAAAACAGTAACAAAACAAGGAATTCGGGATACCTTTGATGCAGAAAAAGTGACAATTGATTTATCCAAAGTGAAAGTTTATCAAGCAGACGCAAGTCTGAACGAAAAAGACTTAAAAGTTGTTGCTGCAGCGATTAATTCAGGAAAAGCTAAAGACGTGACTGCTTCTTATGACCTTCATTTAGACCAAAACACCGTTACAGCAATGATGAAAACCAACGCAGACGGCTCTGTTGTTTTAGCAATGGGGTATAAATATTTACTTGTCTTGCCGTTTGTAGTGAAAAATGTAGAAGGCGATTTTGAAAA
>OFLS01000148.1_pt1 | contig 36449 bp, 39 predicted proteins | sample 1540891 | NCBI WGS metagenome assembly OFLS01 (sample SAMEA4413038, study PRJEB24355) | metagenome | biome: human; feature: gut; material: faeces | place: United Kingdom | collected 2010
AGATAGCGCTTATGCGTAGCCAGGGCAACCTCATTAAGGGCCGCATTATGTCTACGGCGTTGCATTGGAGTCATGCTGTCTCTCCCCGGATCTGGCAGGTGCGTATAAAGTTTTTGAGGATGCGGTATGCCACCGGGAACGACCCGCGATAGCGGACAATGTTCAACTGTAGCCAGCGCTGGCGAATACATTCAGTTGTGTTCATGTTCATGCTTTTACCAGCCCTTCTTTTTTCCATATGGCCAGCGTTCTGAGCACACCTTCCGCATGCATCAGCCGCAGTTCATCATGGGTGTAATCGGTGGTTTTCTTCCGTCCGTCGATCAAGTCGTGGCAACAGCTGCAGGCGATAGCCGCCTGAGTATCGTCAGGCTTGCATCCTGTGCCGCACGTACCCGCCAGCCGATAATGCGCCAGCACGCTGGTTTCCGGGTTGCCGTTGCAGTAACCCGGGATCCTGTCTGTACATTCGCGGCCGCGCGCCTCTTTGCGTAGGTTCGCCATAATCACCCCCCACATCCGATTTCGGGTGCGAGAAGCGGGCCGGGGAGGATTTTTGTCCTCCACCAGCTGCGCACTGACGGTCCAGGTGATTAAATCCTGATTCAGGCTGCGCTCGACCTTTACTCCACGCTTGCGGTATTTCTCCATTAGTTCATCAGCCTGCTGCGTGGTGCAGTCGTGATGGTGAAACCATGAGTATTTCATCGGCATCACCCCGCGAAGCTTAAAAGCTGGTTTGCGGCGTTCTCGACTTCCAGCTGGCTGTTGAATGAGCGTGAGAGGATCCATCGCCAGAGAACATCAAGCGATGCTTTGTACAATTGCTGAAATTCACACTCGTCCATGCTGGCGAAAGAAATGCTGCGGGGATGTTTTTTTAGCGTGCCGTCCGGCAGCTGTATAGCGTCATAGTGGCCAGCTTCGACAATGACCCACGCACGGTAGGCGTCGAAAGATTTGCAAATGCTGATGCTACCAGCGCGTTTCTCGGCTATACGGTCGAGGTATTGCTCGGCGGCATCAAGCAATGCCGATTCACTCCCGCCATATGCCGCCAGGTATCTGGCATAACCTGTGATAAGCCTGCGCTCGTTAGAGGAGATCGCTCCCCCGGTAGGCTCCCAGTATTCAAAGCCGAGATTGAGTAAAGCGAAATAGCGGCGATGAAACGCCGGGTTGCGGACAAGCTTATAGTCAGCTTCCAGAACGGCGCCGAGCTTGCATTTTGATTGCAGGAAATCACTGGTCTCCTGCGTTGCAGGGATCAGAATTCCTTGAGACTGTTTTATAAGGTGTAATTGTTGCGCCATGGGTTTCACTCCGTGGCGCTGTGATGCTCCGTTGCCGTTGTTCAGGCGGCAGCTAAATTATTGCAGCTTACTCTCGGTTTCGTCAATGCAACCAGCATCTTTAGACAGTTCTTTAAATTCTTCAATTGTCAGCAAAAACTGGTTTTTCCTTACCTTTTCGAGCCCGGTAATTTTTCCTTCCTCACTCGAGATTAAAAACTTCCCACCTTGCCTGATTATGTCTACCACTTCGGCGATATCGAGATCCACTTCATCCCCCTGAGCGACATACAGACGCAAAATATAGTCCGGCGACAGCATCAAAGGGACACGCTTATTGCGATACTTTGGGGAATGCCAGTCACCAAAAAGGTGTATCAATAAAACCAGTCGTCGGCGCTTTCCCAGGTCTCCTGTAGAATTTCTGCAATGGTTTCTTTATCACCATCTATGCCGCCGAAAACGCTGAGCCCATCAGCACCCGCGCGACGAATAGATAATTTGCAGTCATCATATTTTTGATTTAATCGCCGAAGGAATTCGGCCTCTAACGCTGGTTCAGCACCGTTAGGTAGTTTTTTAGCTTTGTCGATGGTTACTTCGATTCTCATAGTATCACCCCATTCGATATACTGTATAAATAAACAGTACACCTAACTTACTGAATGTTCAATATCTTAAGAGCACAAAATGTTAATTTTTATCAGGGATGATTAAAGAAAACCCGCCGTAGCGGGTTGAATTGGCTGGTTTATTTCTAGTGACTCAATCAGAAACTGTCAGGGATAAGGTATACAGCGGCTCAGACTCAAACGTAACACTCTCTTTCGTTCGCCACTTTTCATCTGTAAACATCCAGTTGTCAGTGACGTTTTTCATATTGGTTCGATAGCGCCAGGCTACTGGCTTCTGTTCAAGGATACGCAATAAAGCGCCAGCCATTGCCGCAGCCTCTCCGCATTGCACATGGTCAGTTTCTATGATGCTCTTGAGTTGCTCTTTGGTCATGGATAGTTTCATAGCTTTAGACATAAGAAAACCCCCTCAATACAGAGGGGATTATAGTTTAAGCTGCTGCGCGCGTCTGACACAATTCCGGAAGGTTTGCCCTCACCAGTGCCTCAGCAAACGGCGGTGGGACGGCGTTGCCGCAGCGTGCTACCTGCTTTCCGCCCTTAGGTTATACTTTTCAATGTCGTTATATTTTAAGTCATGCTATCTTTTTACTCGTCTTACATTTTCTTAAATGTTTCAATGTCATTTTCTTCATATCGGCGGCTAATATGATTAATGGTAGGGATGAGATTTTTGCTGTCAATGGGGCCTTTTCTAAGTCCGATGCGTCCAACTTAGAGTCAAATTGCGCAAATATTGAGATAAAATTGAATGAAATGTATGGTCCAAAACAGGGAGAAAAGGTTACTTTCTTATGGAATCCAATTAGATTTTACATTTTTAGAAGCACAACTTCATCTACTGGTGAAATCTATGACATTATGATCGGTGTACATAGTAGCGCAGCCGTTGCCCGCGAGGGTCGAGAACAATTAATAAAGCAGGGCTACGATGTAGGTGATTTGGTTGCTTGGTAGACAAACGTCGTATGGTTTGTTCGTATGCCACGCTAACTGCGTGGCTTTGCGTTCTGCGGGGGTTACCGTTAAGCAACCTCCCGCGCCTGGCACATCTCCAGCAAATTTGCCCTAACCAGAGCCTCGGCGAACGGTGGCACCGCAGCGCGAGACTTGCTTATCTTTCGCATATCTTACACCGCAGTAAACCTGGTCGATTAGCTTCCCCTCTGATTAGAATCGAGTGTTACCACAGAGAAAAAATCAACGTTACTAGTAACACAGATTGTGTAACCTAAAAACGCATTAATCATATTAAACTATCAAGATCGATGTCCTGCTCTACAGTTGCGACTTCAACGTTATTGGCAAGCCGTTGTTTCATCGAGTTATAAATAGATGGATCTTTCTCATCACTTTTGAAAGTTAATACAAATGCTACATCCTGCTCGTCCAATTCATGGTGCGTAGAGTAACCGAATTGATATAAATCTCTAGTGAAAATCCTCGCATACAATCTAATTTTATCATTATCTATCGCTACACCACTAAAGGATTTTGAATGATGTCTAACAGGACTCCACTTTGCCAACTCCAGGCGAGAATTAGCTTCTTTTTCAGTTGACTCCTTCATTGTCCCAAGAAGGTTCTTTGTTTTCCCATCCGTCTTAACATGCTGAAGCGCGCACTGCAACCTTGTTGCAAAATAATTATCACCAGCAAACTCAGAAACTAAAGGTTTTAATATCGCCGTAAGCGTAACTTCCCCTTTAATCTTTCCATTAACAATCATCTCTGGTGGCAAAGGGATATCATTCCAATAGTAAGAACTACCAGCCTTTAATTTTGAACTCCAAGCTAATGTTACACTTCCGTCGTCGCATAACCACGGCATAACATTATTTTTATGCCAAGGTGTACCCCAACCGATCCTTAAATCATGCTCCATGCCTTCGGATTTATTTATGAGTAGAGCTTTCACCAAATCGGGCGTGGAATTTTTAATGTTTTTGAAAGTATGTGCTGCTATACTTGAAACTAATGGTGCACTAAAACTTGTACCGATTGCTACATCCCCGCCGATCATTCTTAGTTTAGAAAACCATGATAGCTCTGGTTTCTTCATACCACCAGGAGCAGGCCCACGTAAACTTTCAGAACACGCCGAACCCACATCACCTTTTGGATTAGATTGTCTGCCAGAAATAGTTAATGCAGCCTCACAATCAGCAGGAGGACAGAGTCTTGAAGCATTACTTTCACTTACATTGCCTATAGATATAACCGGTAAGATTGAAAACTCTCGAGCTATCGCACTAATTTCATGTCCAAGGTAGCTTATTTCATCATTGCCGTCAGATGGACTAATCTCATTAAATGACAAATTCCATACTGAGGATATTCCTTTCGTTTTCTCTGCTACCCCTCTAAGATAATTTATAAATTGCTCAGTTGTAGGTTGAGATGTTGCACCAACTTTATTAATAGCCTGGACACTAATAAACTTACATTCTAGTTTAGGAAGTGAAAGATTATTATTCCATGCACTTCCTTGACATATAATGGATGTTACACGATTCCCATGTTTTAAATCTGCTGATCGCGAATCAACAAGGGGTTGAATACTAAGAACATTGAAAGGGATGTATGATTGAGCTGAACAGCCCCCATCTACAATTACTACGGCCGGGGCATTTTTTCCATCGATCATTTTAGGCGTCGGTTCTTTTCCATCCCCAGGAGGAAGAGATTTTGTGGTAATCGGCTTAACAGGTTCTATTCTGTATATGGCTCCAGAACTAATTATTTTTTTAAAATCGGACTTTGAATTTATAACAGTAGTAAATGAAAGATGCCCACTAGCCAAGTACTGATTTAATTTCCTAGAAAAGGAGCGAGTTTTATTTTTTTGCTCTTCGTCCAAGAAAATATTATCAAAAGTCGGGTCTCCAAACGTTAAAATACCTTTATCAGCAAGTTTGCCTAATTCTTCTGCAACAGAAACACGCGCTTTAGGATCGTGGAATGGTAGCGCCCATACATTGAATTGTTTTCCTGCTTTAGTAGGCTCACCATAAACTTCGGATTCTTGCTTATTCCGTAAAAGCTCATTCTTGTCAAACCCTTTTATATCCTTTAGCCTAGAAACATCAACCTTTATTTTATCTGTATTCGCCGACTTTATTCTTTTTATAATATCTGGTATTTTACCTTTCGACGTCTCAACAAGAAATCCATTATAGGCGGGGGAAACGATCCTTGTTGACGTATTAGTTTCAAACAAATCATTTGGCGTCCACGATGGAGCCAAAGAATCTTCGAACATTTTAACAAGCAGATGGATTTTACCAGAATGTTCAACTAAACTACTATCTTCCTGAATAGACTTTAGATTCTCTGACAATAATTTTTGTTGAGAATCCAATCTTGAAAATGCTATTCCATTAGCATTTTTCCCACCGCCAGTAACAGCCTTAGGGGTAGGATCCATTAATAAGGAAAGGACCGGGTTTAATGTTTTTTTTCTGCTTCCACCATCTGCCATTATATCACTCCTTTAAATGACTTGAAATTGTTTGTCTACTCAATCCGAGTAAGCTTGCAATTTCTGTTTGTGTGAATAACTTTGTTTCTGCCAATAAATTTATAAGCTTTTTCTTTTTTATAAGTTCCAGATTATTACAATTCGGCATTACTGAATTACTATAATCACTTTCGACTACCGATAAGATAATTGATGCCATATTTAAATCAGCACCAGTTAAAATAGATTGCCGTCTTGCTGAAATCGAAACAGTTTCAATATCTGCCCCACTCATCCCTTCTGATATGGCTCCTAATGCTTTCAACTCTTTATCATTCCCATTATCTCGGAAAAGGAAATGATTCCATAACACCTCTCTCAAATCTTGAGATGGCAAGTCTAAGCGTATTTTGAAAGGAAAACGCCTCCATATTGCAGGATCAAGCAACTCAGCATGATTTGTAGCTGCAATAACTACTGAATTATCATCAAGAGAATCCAACCCTTGTATTAAAGTATTGACAACTCTCTTAAGCTCGCCTATTTCATGCCTATCATCTCTCACTTTAGCAACCGCATCCACCTCATCAAGTAGTAATATACCGTTACGTGATGGCACGAAATCGAAAATTTGCCTAAGATTCTTTGCCGTATCACCTAATAATGAAGAGATCACTGAGTCCAATCTTACAACATACAGAGGCCTGTTGAGTTGAGAGGCAATATGTCCCGCAATTAATGTTTTACCTGTGCCCGGGGGGCCTGATAATAAAAGCCCTAACTTCCCCATTAACCCATTTTCAATAAGCTTATCTTGTTGTTTTACACTTTCGATAAATGTTGTAAATGTATTACGTTCACTTTCCCCTAAAAGAAGTGGGGTAACAGGCCATTGTTGTTCTTCAACCAAAGGCATCCTTGATTTTGGATCAACAGGCAAGCTATCGCTGTAGCCAGAACTACGCAACGGAACTCCTTTGCGACGAAGCACAGACTTGATCTTTTGCGCCCCGTCCATATCCTCGACACTGATAGCTCTCGCAATGCGATTGCTTACGCTTCGCACTTCAGAATAGTTTGCATCCAGAGATGCACCAATTAGAGCTACAATATCTTCAACTAACACTTTCATACCCTTCCCAAAACAACACCTGACAAACGGAAAAGAAATTCCGCCACAAAAACACACATAAATGTCAAGCATACAGACGATTATGTCAAGCTAGAAATCAATAATGTTAACCACCCCCACACTTTATGAAAATTGCTTCTTTTATAGCCTATAAGATTATCTAACTTCCAACTTGATACCGGCGGCGGCGCAAAAATCGACGGCTTCCTTCTGCGCATTGCGATAACCAAACATCACATCTCCGTTGAACATTTCAGGATTAAGCGAAGGCAGCTTCACGGTGCGGGACTCCACAGGAGCCGACCTGTAATAACCGGTCCCGCGCGGGTAATCTGCGCCACACTGTGAATACAATTCTTCGCCGTTCCGGATAACTCGGCACAGGTAGATATCGGGTTTATTGGACTCCAGCTCGGCGATGCGCTCCTTCTAAAGCAACTGCAATAGCTTCAAAAAAACCATCACGGGTATGATTTGTCATCGCTGGTACGAATGCAGCCATCAACAGCTCCTGATCGCAGTTTTCGTCTTCAGAGAGCATCGCTATTTTTTTATCCAGACGATTCTTTGCGTCCTGCAGCTGCTCGTTCTTACTGGCGCGTTGGATGTAGTCCGCAATGATTGCGATCGCTTTGTTCGTCAACTTCACTGTGACTTCACTCATAATTTGCTCCCGATTTTCTCAATCGTTTCCAGCAAAAGCCGACGGCGGGTGTTCTCGGCAAAGTGCCGGCGCCCGGTGTCTTTGTGGTAAAACTCGTTCTTTCCCACCACCCACATACTTTCCGTCGCGTGCAGCTTTTTACGTTTCGGTCCGTCTCTGGTGATCACAATACCGATATGAGTTTTCTCGATAGTCATAAGGCCTCCCCGCGTGCAACTGTCGGCCTACTCGCGCAGATAGCTTCCTGCACATCCAGAACGCGCTGAAAAACCTGACAACCCAGCAGGCTGTAATTCATACCAACAGCCGTTTTTGGCACCAGGCCAAACCGTTTCATGTCAAAATCGATGATGGCGCGCTGGTCGCGGAATAAACCTGATCGGCCATGACGAACGACCTCACCGCTGGCGGCCGCATCGCGGAAATACTTCAGGACGGTATCGCGGCTCAGGCCCAGTTTTTTCATTGCTTCGGTGGTCGTCAGGCGCCCCTGATGCTTAGTGATACGAATCACGGCACTGACGTACTCACGGCGCTCTGCTGCTGATAATGCTCTAGCCATGGTTACGCCCTCTACCAAGGCCAAACTTCGCGCGGATTTCAGCGATTTTGTTTAAGCCCTGCTCCTGTGTTAATGGTCTTCCGCCAAGCTTCTGGATCTGCTTAACCGGCTCCGGAATAACTTCACCCGCGTTCACCCGACGAACCATACGCAACAGTTCCTCTGATGCTTTTCGGCGTAATTCGGAGTCGCTTAATCCCTTTGCGCGCATATCGGTATACAGACCGGTCACCATCCAGTAGCAGGCTTTATGTTTCAGCGTTATCGGTTCGATTTTGTGTTCAGGCCATGGGTACGACTCAGCGTCCGGATACTGACCGCGGGTCCGGCAATACTGGTAAACCATATCAACCAGCTCACTCGCGTCTGGCAGGCCTACCGTTACCGCCTCCTCAGAACGGCACCAGGCAACAAACTGACCAGGTGATGGCATGAAGGGTTTTTCCTGCTTGCGAGCAACCCGCATCCCGGCGTTAATCTGCTCTACCGTGGTGATGCCGTTCTCCTTGAACGCCAGGAGCCACTGGCGACGCATCTCGTTGAGGTCTTCCGCTGATTTGTTGGCAAGCGCCGGGAATACCGCGAGCAACTGGCGAAACAGTTCGTTGAATACCTCAGCCGTCTTTGTCGCCTGATGTGCAAAGCTCTGCGCATCCTGCATTTCAGGCATGCCGGCGGCGATACGTTGGAAGTTCTTTCGATCGAAGTTATGCATGCTTTCTGCGATAGATTTCATTCGAGTACCCCGTCGATCCAGTCTGTATTGTTCAGCGCACTGGCGCCTGATGTGGTTTTTGATGGGCCTGAGCTGCGCAGGCGTTTAGTCGTGAGCGGATCCCACTGCTTGCGTAGTTTTGATGGGCTGAGAATGTTTTCTTGCCAGAAATCGTCTTCATTGGCCCACTTGAACAGTTCGCAGATTTCATAGTGAGTGCGCTTGTCCTGCAAGCGCATCAGGCGGATGGTGTTTGCCCATTCAACCCAGTTCGGCTCTGAGAGGGAGGCATTCACAGTGAGGGCTTTATCGAAAATCCATCGCGCGGCTTTGAGGTCGTCAGCTGTTCCCCAGGATTTACCAGATGGGGTGTAAATCCCGTCAGCAGCTTCAGGATGGCGAGAGAGAAACTCCTGAGTTTTCTTGTTTCGGGATTCTTCAGAATTCCGAGACGAAGATCTTTTAATATTGTTTTTGTTATAGTCTTGGGTGTCTACCGTTTCCGGGAAGGTTTTTTCCGATTCCGGGAAGGAAATTCCCGTTTTCGGGAAGAGTTTTCCCGTTTTCGGTTTGTCCAAAATCCAGGCGGATAGCTCAGTATTTATACCGACGGTTTTCATCACGCCATGCTTGTGACTAAAAATAATCCCCCGCGCCGCGAGTAGTTTTATCGCATCTGAAACATGAGAATCACTCAAACCGGTTAACTCAGAAATGACGGTATTTGTTACCCGATCCTGTTTTTTGTTCCATCCGTAGGTAAGCCAGATAACTGCCTCAAGACACTGCCACTCGCGCCCGGACATGCGCAGCCGCGGTTTGAGTTTCTGAATCTCATTGGCGATCCTGGTATAGCCATTGGACAGGTCGGCCATGCGACCTCCCGTTAGTTCGGTTTTGATTGGAAAATTGATAACTTCAGCGGTATTTGACATACTTAATCCCGTGAATTGGTCCAATTAATTCACCCGAAGACCGGCTGTGTTCGAGCACAACGGTCTTCACCCTTTCAGAACAAACCAGCCTGATTGCTGCCCTTTCGCACGGAGCGCTTTGCTTCCCGGCGTTCGGCTGCGCTTGTCTGCTTCTCAGCCCATAACATTGCGTGTCGCATAACATCGTCAAACATTCCCCCTTTTCGGCTTGCCTGTGACATCCGCTTGTACATATCGACCGCCTGGTATGCCCCCCCCCTGAGCCACTGCCTGCGTGAAGCCCTGGCGAAGCAGTTCCTCGCGGACATTCTTCTCGATGAACTCGATGTGATTCATTCAGTCCCACCCCAGCGGACCCGGGCGGCACCGCTCAGCACGCAGGCCTATATCAGCGAGCGTTTCAACAGACTGCAGGTAATGCCTGGACACAACGACTGCTTCCGGCGGTACAACCTGCAATCCGAGTATTGAGAGTTCTTTCGCCACATCAGCAAAATGGCCCTCCCCTTTACGCCTGCTTGCCGTTGACTCACTGATCCCCAAAAGTTCGGCGTAAACCTTTTGGCCGACCGATGAAAGCCGGTTGAGTAAGACGCTTTCAATCTCAACCGGGTTGAGAATTGGTGGATCTAACTTTCGTGCTATTGCGTTTTGCATTGGTGATAATCCTTTTGAGGTCATTGGTTTATTGATGCTTTATTAGTTGCATTTGGGGGTGTGAATTCGGGCCAAATGTTCATCCAGCGATCTGGTAGACAATCGGCCCTTGTAACAACGCCTTTTGTGTGATTTTCAATCTCTATGGCCCGCTCTGGTGATATAGCGGATTTCCCAGAGGCCATCTGAGATAGATATGATTTTGATATTCCGAGTTTTTCAGCTAGGAACTTCGCGTTACCGCGCTCTAGAAAATATTGACTAAGTTGCATTTGTGCTTCCTGTCCGAGGTGTTTCGCTATGAGTTTATATCTTTATAAACAAAAAAGTAAAGAATTTGATTGTTTAGATTTTACTAATCACAATGACGGCATGAGCACAAAAGAAATTAGAAGTAAGCGACTAGCTGACTGGTTTGCTGAGCGCACTCTTCCTGAAAGAGAGAAAAGCTATTTATCACAACTGATAAATGGTAAGACTTCTTTTGGCGAAAGAGCGGCACGGCGGATAGAAAGGGACTACAATATGCCCCCGGGTTATCTGGATGCTATGGATGCCGGTAATGAGCATGATGGCTCTATGCCTTCAGTGCTTTCGTCAATGCTTACTGCTGATGAAGTTAACCTAATTAAGTTTTATCGTGGATTTCCGGATTCTGAGAAAAAAACAGTACTAATTGAATTCGAAACAAAATTCAAAAAATACAACCAGTTATTCGCTGAACTACTCGCCTCCCGTAAGTAACATATCTCTTCTTTGTTAAGCCGCCTTCATGGCGGCTTTTTAGTTTCACGATTAATCCATCAAAACTTTAAAACTAATACAATCAAATGTTTACAGAAAAATTAACTTTTTTGTTCATAAAAAGGTTTACATAAAGGTTTATATTTTCATAAACTCACTCCATCAACAACGCGCTGCGTTGCTCCGATAAACGTTCCGCTGGCCGGCGACAAGGCAGAGGTTGAAATGAGTAAGCAAGGCATCAGAGCCCTGATCATTTCGGCAGTTATAGGGTTCACCTTCTGGGTTTTATTCATCATATGCATTGCGGGGGTTATCTATGGCTAATCCAGTTCCAAACAGCGGTCGCGCAATACCAATGCGTAATCCGCGCACCGGCGCGCCCTGGTCTGTTTCATACGACCATGTTCGCAAAACCTATTTCCATGAACCGCAGGGAAATCTGCGCTTTATCCGTCAGCCCTTTTACTCAAGGGAGCTTGCGCCCTATCTCGTTCCGGCAGGTACCCACTGATGAGCACAATGTTCGCACTGGTAATCACCATTGGCATGCTCATTGGCGGTAATCAGGATGTTTTGCTGGGTGTTTATGACAGCGAGAAAGAATGCCAGAAAGCCGCAGTTGAGCAAGGTGTAAAAGGCGAATGCAGGCCGTTGAAAGGCGTTCTGGCTGAACACCCCGCCGGATTCACCGCACAAATGTAGGAGGCGTTATGCAGAAACGATGTGGCGAATACGACGCCATGGCCAACGAGGCCTAACGTAAAACCCGCCGAAGCGGGCTGTACGTCCGGTGCCACCGACCAAAGTTACACCGGAAATTACCAAAACCAATGAACACCCAATGGGCGCTATCAATGGCCCGGGGATTCTAACACCCAAAATTGAGGCTATCACATGGAATATTTTTATCTGATAAAGGCAACTCAAAAATCGGGTAAAGCCGATGCCATTATCTGGCGTTCCGCAAAATCTGAAGCTCGCGCGCAGCTGCAGTTAGATGTTGATTTGGAAGATGCAGAAATCGAAACCGGGCGCGGCAAAGACTACCTGAAACCCATTCGGACCGATTTCCCGGTATTTAATGACCTTCCCGCTGAAGGTGTTCTGGATTTTGAATGGTGCAAGCGCTATCAGCTCGGCGACGACCAGCGCACCTGGCAGGTTATCCCTGGGGCTGTTGCTGGTTCAACCACCGTTGTTGAAGATGAGATCGTTAATGATGATTCAGACGATAACGATTCTGCTGCTTCCGACGATGCGGTTTCAGGCGATGAAAACTCCCTCTACAACCTCGCAGAAATGCCTTTTCGCATTCAACTGCTGGCACAGCACATGGCAGAAGAAGGCCACGTTTATCACATCAGCATCCCGCATCGCGGCCGCCTTTCCGCCATGGAAATGGATACAGATAATTCAGCCATTCAGGACCTGATTCTTTCAACAGAGAACGAACCTGAAATTAAGAAATTCGATATGCCTTCTCTGTGGAAATACACCAGCGCCTGTAAAAAAGTATTCCCGGAAGGCAAACGGCATGAGCTCGGCAAACGCATTGAATTTGCAAAGTTGTGGGTTAAGACAGCTTATGTTGATCGCGGCATTCTCGTAAAAGAATGGGCTTCCGGTAATCGCATTACCTCAGTACAACGCACTGACGCCGGGACTAATGCCGGAGGCGGAAACAAAACAGACCGCAACCCGGATTATGTACACACACTGGATACCCTGGATCAAGAAATCGCGCTGGCCACGTTGCCAATGGATTTCGATATCTACGATTTCCCGGCATCTATTCACCGTCGTGCGAAAGAAATCATCGCGGCCAAAGAAAGCCCCTGGAAAGAATGGTCGGTGGCACTTCGTAGTGTCCCTGGAATCCTTGATTATTCCCGCGCGGCAATATTTGCCATGATCCGCAGTGCTGGTGATAACGTACATCATTTCCCGGACAGCCTGCGCCGGTACATCAACTCCTGCCTCACTGAAAGCGTACACGATAAACCGTCAGCGGAGACAATCGCAGCTGCGCATCATCCGTCGAAAAATGATTCAGATGAAGAAGTTGGGCGCCAGCTTGCCGCCGACCGTGGTGAATACGTCGAAGGCATCAGCGACCCCAACGATCCAAAATGGGTGCACGAAGACCTGACCAAAAAGAGGCAGCCTGAAATTGCCAGGGTTACTGCTGGCGTGTTCTCCATTGAAGGCCTTATGGCCACTCCTGCCCCAAAGAGAGACAACGAAGAGGCCACCAGCGATGTGCAGATGGAAGAGACTCAGCAGGTCAAAAACGAAGCTGATAATCCGGTACCGGCAGGCGAAAGCGCTGATGCAGATGCTGAAAAAACAGATGCCGTAAACGCACGCAAAATTTTAACTGAGCGCTGTCCTGACCTGGCCGCTGCGGTTCTGCAGGACCAGGAACCAACAATCACGCCTGAATATTCCGCCGAAGAACCAGACCAGGAACTTACAGCGACAGTATGGCCAGAATACTTCGAGCCTGGCCGCTATGAAGGTGTACCGAACGAGGTTTACCACGCGGCGAACGGCATCAGTTCGACTCAGGTTAAAGATGCCCGTATATCTCTGATGTATTTCGAAAAGCGTCACGTCTCGAAAGTCATTGAAAAAACGCGCTCCCCTGTTCTGGATATGGGCAATCTGGTCCATGCGCTGGCGCTGCAGCCCGAACAATTGGAAAAAGAATTCAGTATAGAGCCGGAAATCCCGGAAGGCGCCTTCACCACGACGGCGACGATCCGCGCATTTATCGACGAGTACAACGCCGAGCTTCCGCCGCTGTTGAGTGCTGACGATATCAAGGCGCAGTTGGAGGCGCACAACGCCACCCTGTCCGCTCCTGTACCTCTGGGCGGCGACAAAGATGCAATTGGCATTGCGTATCTGGAATTACCTGACGAGTTCAAGCGAATCGTTGGTGACGATAAAAACTTTACCGCGTCAGCAATGAAGGCCTGCATCAAAGAATACAACGCCACCCTGCCAGCGACTGTTAAAACCAGCGGCAGCCGCGATGCCCTGTTAGAGCAACTGGCGATTATCAATCCTGACATGGTCGCTCAGGAGGCCCAGAAGGCGCAGCCGCTGAAAGTATCAGGCACTAAAACGGATCTGATTCAGGCCGTGAAATCGGTTAAACCGGATGCCGTGTTTGCCGACGAACTGCTGGATGCATGGCGCGAAAACCCGGAAGGAAAAATACTGGTTACCCGCCAGCAGATGAGCACTGCGCTGGACATTCAGAAAGCACTATTGAATCACCCTACCGCAGGCAAGCTGCTCCAGCATCCGAGCCGCGCCGTCGAGGTGAGCTATTTCGGTATTGATGAGGAAACCGGGCTGGAAGTTCGCGTGCGCCCTGACCTTGAGATAGACATGAGCGGCCTGCGCATTGGTGCGGACCTGAAGACCATCAGCATGTGGAACATCAAGCAGGAAGGTCTGCGCGCGAAATTGCACAGGGAAATCACCGAACGCGATTACCACCTGAGCGCGGCTATGTACTGCGAAACCGCAGCGCTGGATCAGTTCTTCTGGATTTTCGTAAACAAAGACGAGAGCTACCACTGGATCGCCATCATCGAGGCATCCGAAGAACTGCTGGAACTCGGCATGCTGGAATACCGCAAAGCAATGCGCGCCATAGCTAACGGTTTCGACACAGGCGAATGGCCGGCGCCGATAACCGAAGACTACGCCGAAGAACTTAACGATTTTGATGTGCGCCGTCTCGAAGCGCTGCGCGTACAGGCATAAGGGGGATATGACGATGGAAAACACCAATATTGTTACCACTGAGCAACAGGCTCCAAATACCATTTCTGCAAGTAACGCCATCTTCAACGTGCAGGCGCTCGGCCAGCTAACGGCGTTTGCAAACCTGATGGCAGATTCACAGGTGACGGTGCCAGCACATCTTGCGGGTAAACCAGCCGATTGCATGGCGATCGTTATGCAGGCGATGCAATGGGGCATGAATCCCTACGCAGTAGCGCAAAAAACACATCTGGTAAACGGTGTTCTCGGATATGAAGCCCAGCTTATAAACGCGGTAATCGCCAGTTCCAGCGCTATTAAAGGTCGATTCCATTACCGTTACGGTGGCGACTGGGAGCGCTGCACCAGGACTCAAGAGGTCACCCGGGAAAAGCACGGCAAAAACGGGAAATACAATGTCACGGAGCGTGTACGAGGATGGACAGATGAGGACGAAATTGGGTTATTCGTCCAGGTCGGAGCGATTCTTCGCGGTGAATCAGAAATCACCTGGGGGGAGCCGCTTTATCTCTCGGGTGTTGTAACTCGTAATTCCCCTTTGTGGGTTTCTAACCCGAAGCAGCAGATCGCTTATCTGGGCGTGAAATACTGGGCTCGCCTGTACTGCCCGGAAGTGATTCTGGGTGTTTATAGCCCGGATGAAGTTGAGCAACGAACAGAGCGAGAAATCAATCCGGCGCCGGTGCAAAGAATGTCTGTAGCTGAGATTACCAGCAACTCTGACACCACCTCCAGCGAACAGGGCACAGGTATCAGCATTGATTCACTTGCTGATGATTTCCGTGACCGCATTGAGCGCGCCGAATCGGTCGATGCAGCAAAAGCCATCAGAGCTGATCTGGATAAAGAGAAAGCTGTGCTGGGTACTGTTCTCTTCACCGAACTGAAAGGTAAAGCAGTGCAGCGCTACTTCATGGTTGATGCCAAAAACAAAGTTGAGGCTGCCATAAATTCACTTCCTAACCCGGGAGATCCGGAAGCCGAAGCATTATTCGCGAAGGCAGAAAGTACCCTGACCTCATCGCGCCGACACCTCGGTGATGTACTGTATGACCAGTTCCGCATCACCCTTGACGACATGAAACCGGAATACGTGGGCTAAGGGAGGCGGAAGGGTTCGCCCTCCCGGTAATCAAATGAGCAAAATCACTGACGGTAAAAAATACTGCTACCGCTACGACGATGGTCATGATGGCGAAGGTCGCCCGGTCGTAACACTTTGGAAGCGGGTCATTATTCGTGAGACGGAGAAAACCTTCTGGCATGTCGAAGATATGCCGCAAATGACGTTTGAGCAGCTTGTGCAGTATCGCAACACCGGCCGGAAAGAGAATCAAAAATATCACGTAAAGCGCTGCTTAAAAGGTGCTGACCGTTCTCGTTACCACTACACGCGAGAAGAGGCTTTGCGAGCGTTTGTGTACCGGAAAATGTATCAGCTTGAAAAAATCCAGCTTACAGCAGAAACGGTGAAAATGTGCCTGGCGGGGCTTCATGATGCAGGGATGATTACAGGTGGATATCGATGCACGGTTAAGAAATTGCCTGCAGATACAGGGTTTGTGGCTGCCGCGGCTCCAGGCCCGATAGCGTCAACTTATAGCTGGGGGGAATACTGATGAGCCTTAAACACCGTTTATCCGAACTGGAAGCCAGCATTGACCCGGCAGCATTGCGCGCGGCCGCCGATGAGTATTCTGATCTGCTGTTGACATTATGCCTGTGCATGAAAATGTCCGGCCCCACCCGGGCGAACGTGCGCGCATGCACCACCGAGCTTAAAAAACGACTGACAACCTGGCATAGCCAGAAGGAGCTCAACGCGATTCTGTCCAGTTGGGATCCCGTTGGTTATGTTCTCGGCCTCCGCCGTGAAGCTAACGACAACGCGCGTGCAGCTGGCGATCCGGTTGATGTATTTGTGTGAGGTGGATATGCGACTGATAAACCGAAGCAAACAATCTCCGCTGGGGCGTCAGGCATGCGATGCGGCACTGGCGAAGCATTTTGAGCGTTATGGGAATTATGGACACTGCGAAAGAAAAGTGACTTACACCGTAGAAATTGAAGGAGTGAAAGTCTGGGTTGAGGTAGTCAATCGCCATAAAAGCTACGTCGCCACAGCGATGACAGGAATGCGCAGACTGAGAAGTCTCCCGGGCCAGACTGACTGATTAGAGATGGCCCTGTAAAGGGCCAGTGGAGGAAATGATGGGCAACGAACTCGAATTAATGAAAACTCGCGATATTTGCGAACAACTGAGCATCACACCGCGGACACTCGATCGCTACCGGAAGCGAAAGAAAAATGATAATCCATTCCCTGCACCGGACTGCTCCTATATGGGCGGTCCAAATAAGTGGCTAAAGAGCAAGGTCACCGAGTGGCAGGAAAAAGAGATGCGACGCAGAACGCGCCGCCCTATGTCACACCTCAACGATCTGGTAAGGGATGTAAAGGGGCGCCTTACCCGGCATGCCTCGGCGTGAACTCCAGCACATCGGGCTCGATGATGCTCATCAGTCGAGCCCACCATCTGCTATAGGCATCACGCATTTCTTCGATATAAGTATGCTTGTCATAGACTGACCAGACGCCGGGCAATTTATGCCCAAGCATGATTTCTGCAATATGCGGCTGCGTCAGCTCTGAAAAGTTAGTTCTCGCCGTTCTGCGCAGATCGTGAACGGTAAAGTGAGGGACCTGCTCACTATATGACTTCAGCATAAACTTAACCAGGTTGCTGCTGATACTTAAGTGGAAACCTTCACTCATCGGCTTATCCTCGTACCTTGAGAAGACATACCGACCGGGTGCCAGTTCAATGGCCCTTTTTAGCAATGGTAACATTTCTGGGATGATCGGCCTTATCAGCGGCTTTTTGGTCTTGCGGCCAGTCTTGTGGTTTTCCCATGGCACTGTCCAGACACCTTCCTCAAAGTCAAAGTGCTGAACTTCTGCTAAACGGATCTCCCCAACCCTGCAAGCCCAAACCAGGCATAGCTTGTACATTATCTTGTTTCTTTCCATGAGGCGCGAATCTTCAATGGCACGCCAGACAATGGCCAGTTCTTTGCGATTAAGCGTCCGCTCCCCCATCTTTTTCTGAATGCCAAAGTCGCGCCCGGAAAGCTCTGACAGTGGGTTATTTTCCAGTAACTGGCGCTTAACTGCCCAGGAGTAGCACTGCCGGCTGTTACTGATCACCCGCTTCGTTATTTCTGTGTAACCTTCGGCGAGTCGGTCCAGAACGGTTAGCCAATTATGTAACGTGAGTTGGTTAGCCGGGTACTTCCCGAGCTTTGGGAATACATGAAGTTCGAACGTTCTGAGGATCTGGTCAGCTGTTTCCTTTTGAATACAGACCATCTCATGCCATTCACGAAATAATTCTTCAAACGTGTGCTGACTGTTTATTTTTGCTTTATCCAGACTCTGGCGGATTCGGGGATTCTCACCCCGGGCAAGGATAGCCGACCATTTAACGACCTCATCACGAGCGGCCTTTAGCCCAAACTCAGGGTAACTACCGATTGTCATCTTGTCCTGCTTACCAAGAAAACGGTAACGGTAGAAAAAGGTTACCGCCCCCTTCCGGGATATGCGAACCCATAGGCCATCGCGGTCTGATTTCTCTTCGACCTTCTCTCTTTCACGCCCGAGGCAAGACTTTAGATAACTATCTGAAATAGCCATAGAAAATAATCCACCGTGTCCATCAGAAATGTTGTGATCGTGTCCATCATAGTTCATGGACGCGGCTATGGACACAAAAAGAGTGACTTACGTTGTCTTGGGTTGTCTGTATATGTAAACAGTAGTTTTTCGAAGAGGGTTGATTCTGGCGGGTCTTGAGCGGGAAATTGTCTAAGGTTGGCTTAGGGTGTCTTGGTATCAATTATCGATGTGAGCGATGATTGAAAAGTTACGTATATTCTTCATATTTAGAGTTAATTATGCCTTACGCGAATCATGAGGCCGCTGTTCTGTGCCTGACGTTTTTTAATCCGAAAACGCCGCATTCTACACTACATCCACGAAACCAGGAAATGCTCTTACCGCTAGCATAACCGGAGTAAATGATGAGTTCCTGCGGGAGTTGTAAATAAAGATAAGGGCCAGTGAAATCACTGACCCAGTTGGGAGGAAGGCGTCTCGATGCGGACTAAATCTGGCGGTAAACCGACGCTGATAATAACCGGCTGCCACGACTGCCGGGAGGCTAAGCCAGGCGAAAGACCGCGAGCGACCAGAAACCCGCCAACGCCGCCCAAAATTGCCCCGCAAAGCGAGGCAAAGTCGTTGGCAAACAGCACCTGGAATATTGATGCCATCACAAACAAACCGACTAACGGCGCCATATAAACTAATACCGCCGACCCGAGCAGGCTGCTTTCGGCAATGCCCAGTTCGACTTTTTGCCCGGCCGACAGCGGCTGTTCGCAGGGGACACTAAGGGTATGGCTGGTTTGCGGCCCAAGCTTATTCAGCACCCGGCTTCCACAACCGGCGCGAGAAGCACAGCTGCTGCAGGAAGCTTTCACATCGCAGTGCACCAGCGCAACGCCATTTTGCCAGGAAACGACCGTCGCCCACTCTTTAATCATTGTACTGCCCTGAATTTAATACTATCGGAAATACGCTTCGCCGTTTGCGGCGGCAGCTCGCCAACGATGGTTATCTCTGCGTTATCACGCACGGTAGTCGCCACGGTACGACGGCCGGTACGCAGCAGCTGATCGCTGCTATTTGCCGTGGCGCGATTGATATTGACAGAGAAACTAAACAGCCCATCGGAATACAAACGGGACTCTACCGGGCCATCGAAAGTAGGCAGACGACGCTGGCTGCTGGAGACTTCGGCCACGCCCTGCGGCAGCCAGGTTGGCGCCCAGTTAAAGTTGGCCTTATTGCCCCCTTCCGGTACCGACAGCTGCGGAGGCAGGTTGGCCTTAGACAGGGTTTCCATACTGGCGCTAACGTTATCGCCAACGTTGAACGAGACGACGCGGAACTGCTCAAGCGTTTCGCCGTCGCGATCAAGCAGATCAACGCGCAGAGGCAGCTTAGTTTCAGCATCTAACCATGCGATATAGCTATAGCGGGTGCCATCGCGAGCCACGACGCGCACAACATCGCATAAACGATCGGCAATACGCGTCCGTCCCACAGAAATGAAGTCGTAATAGGATGACAGACGTTTAAAGTCGGAGTAGACCAATGAAGGCAGCGAATCAACGATATAGTCGCCGTTCAGGGTGAAAGGATCGAGTCCGGGCTCAAAATAGCTGATTTCCGTTCCGCGCAGCACCACCTCCCGACGCGGCCCGTCAAGCTGGAGCAGCTGTGCCAGGGTGCGATTGTTTAGTTTAGCGTGTCGATAACGCAGCGACTCAACACCCTGCTTGTTGATGCTGACGAAAGAGAGCTCGTAATTAAGGGACTGGCTGGCCAGGTTCATCTGCTGCAACAACGCCCCGGACGATGTATCAGCCGAGGCGTTGACGGAGAAGAACAGGCTGCCTGCCATGAGCGACATGGCACACCAAAGTTGCTTCATTACTGCGATTGTGTTCCTAAAGTTTGATAGCCCGGCACCTGAACAGCGGCTTGCTGAGTCTGGGCCTGGCCAAACTGAAGCTGTTCCGCATGCAGGCGACGCTGCAATTCATAGTCCTGCAGCATAGCATTAATTCTGCGGCGCTGTTCCTGCACCTGAGCCTGCTGACCGCTACCTGCCGAAGCATCCGCCGGCACGCCCAGGCTGACCGGGCTGGCCTTACCCATCATCGGCATGGTGTTAAACACCGGCGCCTCTGGCTGCTGGGATGAATCAGACTGGCCATTATACTGCTGAACGCCGACAATCACAGCAAGGGATACGCACGCGGCAACACCCATCTGGGTAAGCGAGCTGGCCCACGGGCGTACTTTTTGCCAGAAAGGCATCTGACGCCACTGGTGCGGTGCGGGCTGAGATTCAGGAATTAGAGGAACCGTCTGACGAACGGGCTCGTTTTCAATGGCGGCCATGACGCGAGCTGAGATATCAAAATGGAGCACCTCACTCGTATCGCCTCGCAGCGTATCGCGGATGAGATGGTAGCTCTCCCAGGTTTTTTGCATTTCAGATGAACGCTCCAGCTCGTTGAGCAGTTCGTTATCCAGCGTTTCACCATCCATTAAGGCCGAAAGTTTTTCTTTCTGCATGCCTGATACCCTTTTCCAGTATTCCGCTATCGTCAACGCCTGATTAGCGGTTGAACTTTATTATCAATAGCTTCTCGCGCCCGGAAGATGCGCGAACGCACTGTGCCCACCGGACAATCCATGATGGCGGCTATTTCTTCATAGCTCATGCCATCCAGCTCCCGCAAGGTAATTGCCATGCGTAAATCTTCCGGAAGCGATTCAATGGTACGAAAAACTATTTGTCTCAGCTCTTCTGACAACATTAAGTTCTCAGGGTTCGAAATTTCTTTCAATGCCCCGCCACTTTCGAAGTTTTCAGCATCATTCGCATCAACATCGCTGGATGGCGGACGGCGTCCCTGAGCAACCAGATAATTCTTCGCCGTGTTTACGGCGATGCGATATAACCAGGTGTAAAAAGCGCTATCCCCCCGGAAAGAATCCAGCGCACGCCATGCTTTAACGAACGATTCCTGAACAACGTCAGCGATATCGCCCGGCGGCACGTAGCGGGAGACCAGACTTGCAACCTTATGCTGATAGCGCACCACCAGCAGGTTAAATGCTTTCTGATCTCCTTTCTGGACCCGTTCAACGAGGACCTGATCCGTTAACTGCTCGCTCATCCGAGGTAATGTCTCCCCAAACCCAATTCCCATGCGTATTCAAAAACACCACCCAATTACTGCATCAAGTGAGCAAGCAGAGGGTTGGAGTGTCTGAAAACAATAAAGTTCCGTTACGCCTTTGTTTTTCGTCCGGCACCGGCTGACGGATTGTTATCTCTCATTATATGTCCCGGTCGCTAAACGATATGTAAGATAATAAGAAAAAGCGCAAGACCCGCCAGAAGGGTAACGTAACCCGGCTTTTATTTCACTATAAAATCTGAAGCTCACGAGCCGCTTCGCAAAACCTTTTTTCCATTTACAGCCCGCCTCATTACGCCGTTATGTTTAGTCCTCACAACGCTGAGTAAAAAAAATGTACGATTTCTCGCTGGCTGGTGCTATTGTTCGCTTATTGCGTTTAGTAAATTAAACAAAGGCCATGAAAACAACTTCCGATTCCTCCTGTGATGTGCTGATTATTGGCAGCGGCGCTGCCGGATTATCCCTTGCCTTACGCCTGGCGGAACGCTGCGCGGTCACGGTTCTCAGCAAAGGCCCTATCAGTGAAGGTTCTACTTTCTACGCTCAGGGCGGTATTGCCGCCGTATTTGATGAAACCGATAGCGTTGAATCGCACATCGAGGATACGTTGATAGCCGGAGCGGGTCTTTGCGATCGCCATGCGGTATCATTCGTGGCGAGCAACGCTAAACCTTGCGTTCAGTGGCTAATCGATCAGGGCGTGCTGTTTGATACTCAGGTTCAGGCGAACGGCGAAGAGAGCTACCATCTGACCCGCGAGGGAGGTCACAGCCACCGCAGAATTCTCCACGCCGCCGATGCGACCGGTAAAGCCGTTGAGACTACCCTGGTGAGCCAGGCGCTGGCCCACCCTAATATCCGCATACTGGAACGCAGTAACGCCGTTGACCTTATTATCTCCGATAAAATCGGCCTGCCCGGCACGCGCCGGGTGGTGGGCGCGTGGATCTGGAATCGTAATAAAGAAGCGGTTGAAACCTGTAGCGCAAAGGCCGTGGTGCTGGCTACCGGCGGCGCGGCTAAAGTTTATCAATATACGACGAATCCTGACGTCTCTTCCGGCGATGGTATCGCGATGGCCTGGCGTGCCGGCTGCCGGGTCGCCAACCTCGAATTTAATCAGTTCCACCCAACCGCGCTGTACCATCCGCAAGCGCGCAACTTCCTGCTGACGGAAGCGCTGCGCGGCGAGGGCGCGCTGTTGAAACGCCCTGACGGCACGCGGTTTATGCCGGACTTTGACGAGCGCGGCGAGCTGGCTCCGCGCGATATCGTCGCCAGAGCCATCGATCATGAGATGAAGCGCCTTGGCGCTGACTGCATGTATCTGGATATCAGCCATAAACCGGCAGAATTTATTCGCCACCACTTCCCGATGATCTACGAGAAGCTGCTGGGGCTGGGCATCGATCTCACAAAAGAAGCGGTGCCCGTGGTTCCTGCCGCGCACTACACCTGCGGCGGCGTCATGGTTGACGATCACGGGCGCACCGACGTCGACGGGCTGTATGCCATCGGCGAAGTAAGCTATACCGGGTTACACGGCGCTAACCGGATGGCATCAAACTCATTGCTTGAGTGCCTTGTCTACGGGTGGTCCGCCGCCGAAGATATCGTTAAGCGTCTGCCGTTCGCGCAGGCGGTCAATGAACTGCCATCATGGGACGAAAGCCAGGTTGAAATACCTGATGAACTGGTCGTGATTCAGCACAACTGGCATGAGCTGCGCTTGCTGATGTGGGATTATGTCGGCATCGTGCGCACCACCCGCCGTCTTGAGCGCGCCCTGCGCCGCATTACTATGCTGCAGCAGGAGCTGGACGAATACTACGCCCGCTTCCGCGTCTCCAATAATTTACTGGAGCTGCGGAACCTGGTGCAGGTTGCCGAGCTGATTGTGCGCTGTGCCATGCTGCGTAAAGAGAGCCGCGGGCTTCACTATACGCTGGACTATCCTGACCAGTTGCCGGAGAGCGGGCCATCTGTGCTCTCGCCGCTGGCTCACATAAAAAGATAAAAGTCCTGGGTCAGAGCGGTAAATCCTTCGGAATACTGCTGCTCTGGCCCACGGATGACCAATCTGTCGCTAAAGCACTCCTCCCCCGCCGTCGGCGAAAAAGCCAACAGAACCCGATGCGGCGGGCGCACTTCCGTTTCCGCCACGTCGGTACGCAGACGCAGATGCCAGCCCATATTCTGCGCCCGCTGCACAAAGGCGTTACCAATGTCGACCGGAAGCACGACGCAGAAAAACCCCTCCTCCGTAATAAGCTCGGCGGCGCAGGTTAATAATGTTGCGTGATCGAGGGATGAGGTATAGCGAGCCTGCTCGCGCTGCGAGGTGGCGCAAGGTACGCCTTCAGCGAAAAAAGGCGGATTGCTGACAATCAGCTCATAGCGCCGGGTTTGCTGCGGCTGCCATTGCTGAATATCCGCCTGATGAATCTGCAGACGCTCGGCCCAGGGAGAATCCGCGGCGTTTTCTCGCGCCTGTTCTGCCGCTTCTTCATCCAGCTCCACGGCATCGACAATCACCGTCTCGCCGGTTCGCTGCGCGAGCATCAGCGCTAACAGACCGCTGCCCGCGCCGATATCCAGCACGCGCTTAACCTGAGCGATGGGGGCCCATGCGCCGAGTAAAATGCCGTCGGTACCCACTTTCATCGCACAGCGATCGTGGGCGACAAAAAACTGCTTAAACGTAAAACCATTGCGCGGCAGCGCGAACTTCGACTGGGACATCCTCGATAACCTTGCGGGCAAAAAACTCCTGAGCTTAAGGCTATGCACAATACCGGAGAACAGATAGCCTTACAAACAGATGAACATTGCGTCCGTAACGTCTATAATCGGCGGTCCACTCAGAGGTAGATCATGACTGTAACGACTTTTTCCGAACTTGAACTCGACGAAAACCTGCTGGACGCCCTCCAGGATAAAGGTTTCACACGCCCGACAGCCATTCAGGCCGCCGCTATTCCGCCTGCGCTTGATGGCCGTGATATTCTCGGTTCAGCCCCGACCGGCACCGGTAAAACGGCGGCGTATCTCCTGCCAGCGTTGCAGCATCTGCTCGATTTTCCGCGCAAGAAGTCTGGTCCGCCGCGCATTCTTATCCTGACCCCCACGCGCGAACTGGCGATGCAGGTTGCCGACCATGCGCGTGAGCTGGCAAAACATACTCATCTGGATATCGCCACGATCACCGGCGGTGTCGCCTATATGAACCATGCCGAAGTGTTCAGCGAGAACCAGGACATCGTGGTCGCCACGACCGGTCGCCTGCTGCAATATATTAAAGAAGAAAACTTTGATTGCCGCGCCGTTGAAACGCTGATCCTTGATGAAGCGGACCGCATGCTGGACATGGGCTTCGCGCAGGATATCGAACACATTGCCGGTGAAACCCGCTGGCGTAAGCAGACCATGCTGTTCTCCGCCACCCTCGAAGGTGACGCCATTAAAGATTTTGCTGAGCGTCTGCTGGAAGAACCGGTGGAAGTCTCTGCGACCCCCTCCACCCGCGAGCGTAAAAAGATTCACCAGTGGTATTACCGCGCCGATGACGTCAAGCATAAGACCGCTCTGCTGGTCCATCTGCTGAAGCAGCCGGAAGCGACGCGTTCTATCGTCTTCGTCCGTAAGCGCGAGCGCGTGCATGAGCTGGCGGGCTGGCTGCGTGAAGCGGGTATCAACACCTGCTGGCTGGAAGGCGAGATGGTACAGGCAAAACGTAATGAAGCTATTAGCCGCCTGACCGATGGCCGTATTAACGTATTAATCGCCACCGACGTTGCCGCGCGCGGGATCGACATCGCGGACGTCAGTCACGTTTTCAACTTCGACTTGCCGCGCACGGCCGACATCTATCTGCACCGTATCGGTCGTACCGGACGCGCGGGTAAAAAGGGAACGGCCATCTCTCTGGTCGAAGCCCACGACCATCTGCTGCTGGGTAAAATTGGCCGCTATATTGAAGAGCCGTTAAAAGCCCGCGTCATCGATGAACTGCGCCCGACCACTCGCGCACCCAGCGAGAAGCAAACCGGTAAACCTTCCAAGAAGGTTTTAGCCAAGCGTGCAGAGAAGAAAGAGAAAGAAAAAGAGAAACCGCGCGTGAAAAAACGCCATCGCGATACCAAAAACATTGGTAAGCGTCGTAAACCAAGCGCAGCGGATGCTCCGCAGAAGTCAAACGAAGAGTAAAAAAACGCCGGGATATCCCGGCGTTTTTACATTAAAACGGAATCTTACAGGCTTTCAGTAAAAGTACGGGCGATAACGTCGCGCTGCTGTTCCGGAGTCAGAGAGTTAAAGCGTACCGCATAGCCAGACACGCGAATGGTCAGCTGCGGGTATTTTTCCGGATGTTCAACCGCGTCCAGCAGAGTTTCGCGACGCAGCACGTTAACGTTGAGGTGCTGACCGCCTTCAACGCGGACTTCAGGCTTCACGTCTACCGGGATTTCACGGTATTCGATTTCACCCAGATTGCTCACTGCAACCACGTCATCTTCAGCAAAACCGGCTTTCGCGCACAGGCAGCGGGCTTCGCCTTTTTCGCTATCCAGCAGCCAGAAAGAGTTCAGCAGGTCGTCGTTTGCAGCTTTAGTAATTTGGATACCAGTAATCATTTTATGCCTCCCAGGCAGGGTTTGTTCGATTATTGGCCTTCGCGGCCAATTGGTAAAACCATTGTTCTATGAGTGTATATATATCAGCCGTACACCCGGTATTCTTTGATTTAAATCAACAAAAACCACATCACAAAAGTGGTCATAGGCGGATATTATTGTTTTACATCAAGTTACGCCATGCCGCCCACCAAATAAATTTGTAAGTTTTCAATTTTTTTTGCATAAAGAGCGTCCATCGCGTGGGGCAAATTTTGTGATGTTGAAAGATGCAGTTAAGCTATGGCAATGACACTTTGCAGGAGAGCAAAATGACCGCCCCATTAACCTGGCATGACGTGCTGGCAGAAGAGAAGCAGCAACCCTATTTTGTTAATACCCTGAAAACCGTTGCTGACGAGCGGCAATCGGGAATCACCATCTATCCCCCGCAAAAGGATGTCTTTAACGCGTTTCGTTATACTGAGCTAAGCGACGTTAAAGTGGTGATTCTCGGCCAGGATCCTTACCACGGACCCGGGCAGGCGCACGGCCTCGCCTTCTCGGTTCTACCGGGCATTCAGATTCCGCCATCGCTGCTGAATATGTACAAGGAACTGGAAGGGACGATACCAGGCTTTCAGCGCCCGACTCACGGTTATCTCGAAAGCTGGGCGCGCCAGGGCGTGTTGCTGCTCAATACCGTATTAACGGTACGTGCCGGACAAGCGCACTCTCACGCCAGCCTCGGTTGGGAAACCTTTACCGATAAAGTCATTTCGCTGATTAACCAGCATCGGGAAGGCGTCGTCTTTCTGCTGTGGGGTTCGCATGCGCAGAAGAAAGGCGCGATAATCGATCGCCAGCGCCACTGCGTGCTCAAAGCGCCGCACCCGTCGCCGCTCTCCGCCCACCGCGGGTTCTTTGGCAGTAATCATTTCGTGCAGGCGAATCAGTGGCTGACCGAACTCGGCGAAGCGCCCATTGACTGGCTGCCCAGGCTACCGGCTGAAAGCGAATAGCTCTGAAAATGAAAATGCCAGCATTACGCTGGCATTTTGACTCTGAGACAAGGTGTTACGCCTTGTTCTGCCGCCACCATTCAGCCAGCAGCACGCCGGTTGCTACGGACACGTTCAGGCTTTCAACGTTGCCGGTGCCTTCAATCGCAATGTTCAGATCGGCGCTGGAGATAGCGGCGTCAGAAAGACCGTCACTCTCCTGCCCTAACACCAGCACCATTTTCTTCGGCAGCTCGGCTTTGAACAGCGGAGTCCCGTTATGGCTGGAAGTAGAAACAATCGCGTAGCCCGCTTTACGGAAGCGCTCGAGCGTATCGATGAAGCTGTCGCCCGTAATCGGCTCAACGTGCTCCGCGCCGCCTTCCGCAGTACGAATCGCGGCGCCGGACTCCATAACGCCGGCATCCTGCACAATCACGCCTTTGACGCCAAAGTGCGCACAGCTGCGCATAATCGCGCCGAGGTTATGCGGGTTGCCGACATCTTCCAGCGCCAGAACACAATCTTCAGCGTCGGCTTTAGCCACCCACTGCTCAACGGAAGTGCCGTGGCGCTTTTTAATCAGGAAGCAAACCCCGCCGTGGTGTTCAGTGCCGGACGCTTTCGCCAGCTCTGCTTCATCGACCACGTGATAGGCTTTACGATTCGCCGCCATCCAGCGCAGAGCTTCTTTGAAGCGCGGGGTCACGCTCTGGATAAACCAGGCGCGAACGATGGCGTCCGGACGGCTCTGGAACAGCGCCTGGCAGGCGTTTTCACCATAAACGCGGGTTTCTTCCGCGCGCTGGCGGCGCAGTACTTCAGGATCGATAAAGCTTTTTCCGCTGATCCCGCCGTGATCCGCTTTTACCGGCGCCTCATCGCCCGGCGCGCGGGATACGGTACGCCACGGAGAGGAGCCCTCGCCGCCAAAGCCTTCACGCTTGCGATCGTCACGTCTACGATCGCCACCGCGGCTCTCTTTTTCATCGCGCGCAGGGCGGTTACGACCGTCAACACGAGACTTTCCTGGACGTCCCCCGCCCTTCCCGGTACGCGGGTTATGGGTACGTCGGTCAGAATCATCATCACTGCGGACATACATCACTTTGACCTTGCCGCTTTTATTTTTCAGTTCGTCGTCGCTCATTCATTTTCTCCACCTGCGCTGCGCGAAGCGCGCAGATTACCCGATGTGCCATCACTTAGCCATTATTTCATTTAAAAGCCTGAGTCTATCGTATTCATTGAATAAAACTCATTGTCCTTTATTCGCAGTGCATCGATAATATGTAACATTACAGAAACAAATCGGCCACGTGCCGCGCTGCAACCCATAACCAGAGGTTAGTTATGAATACCGTTTGTGCCAGTTGTCAGGCTCTGAACCGCATCCCCGACGATCGTAGCGCCGATGGCGCGAAATGCGGGCGCTGCGGTCACGATCTTTTTGATGGCGATGTGATCAACGCGACCGGGGCAACGCTGGATAAACTGCTGAAGGACGATCTGCCCGTGGTTGTTGATTTCTGGGCGCCGTGGTGTGGCCCCTGCCGTAACTTTGCGCCAATCTTTGAAGATGTGGCTGAAGAACGCAGCGGCGAAATGCGTTTCGTGAAAGTGAATACCGAAATGGAGCGTGAACTGAGCGCTCGCTTCCGCATTCGCAGCATCCCGACCATTATGATGTTTAAAAATGGCGAAGTTATCGACATGCTCAATGGCGCCGTACCTAAAGCTCCTTTCGATAGCTGGCTAAACGAAGCAGGCCAGCAGTAAACCTCACGGGGCACCGCTTGTGCCCCGTTTTCTCCTCTGCGACAATGGCGTTTTTTCTTAGCGATCCCCATGACTGATAACGCCGTCCTTCGCCTTCGCGCCGAACGCCTCGCGCGCGCCACCAGGCCTTTTCTTGCTCGCGGCAACCGTATCCACCGCTGCCAGCGTTGCTTGCTGCCGTTGAAGCAGTGCCTTTGCGCCACCCTCAAGCCGGCTGCCGCCGCCAGCCGTTTTTGCCTGGTGATGTTCGATACCGAGCCAATGAAGCCCAGCAATACCGGCCGCCTGATTGCCGATATCCTGCCGGATACGGAGGCCTTTCAGTGGTCACGAACCGAACCGCCGCAGGCGCTTCTCGATCTCGTCGCCGACGCGCAATATCAGCCGATGGTGGTTTTTCCTGCCTCTTATGCTGGCCCAGAGCGTCAGGTACTTGATTCCCCACCCCCGGGTAAACCACCGCTGTTTATTATGCTCGACGGCACCTGGCCCGAAGCGCGAAAAATGTTCCGTAAAAGCCCATGGCTTGACGCGCTGCCGATGATTTCCGTCGATCTGTCGCGTATCTCCGCTTATCACCTGCGGGAAGCTCACGCAGAAGGCCAATACTGTACTGCCGAAGTCGCGATTGCGCTGCTGGATCTCGCGGGAGATAAAAGCGCAGCCACGGCCCTTGGCGAGCACTTCAGCTTATTCAGAACGCGCTACCTGGCAGGAAAAACTCAGCATAAGGGCAGTATCACAGCACAACTGACAGAAAACGTTTAAAATCATTCGGTCACTGGGGATCAAAGGAGACCGGTATGAGCCAACGAGGCCTGGAAGCATTGCTGCGGCCAAAGTCGATCGCCGTTATTGGCGCATCAATGAAACCACAGCGCGCCGGTTATCTGATGATGCGCAACCTGCTGGCGGGCGGATTTAGCGGCCCCGTTCTCCCCGTAACGCCAGCGTGGAAAGCGGTTCAGGGCGTACTGGCCTGGCCTGACGTAGACAGTCTGCCCTTCACGCCCGATCTCGCCGTGCTTTGTACTAACGCCCGCCGAAATCTTGAGCTGCTGGAAGCGCTGGGGCAAAAAGGGTGCAAAACCTGCATCATTCTCTCCTCCATCCCGGAACAGTATCCTGCGCTGCTTGAATGCGCCTCCCGCTACCAGATGCGTCTGCTCGGCCCTAACAGCCTTGGCCTGCTTGCGCCGTGGCAGGGCCTCAACGCCAGCTTTTCGCCGGTGCCTATTCATCGCGGCAAACTGGCGTTTATTTCGCAATCGGCGGCGGTCTCCAATACCATCCTCGACTGGGCCCAGCAGCGCGAGATGGGTTTTTCTTACTTTATTGCGCTGGGGGATAGTCTGGACATCGACGTTGATGACCTGCTTGATTTCCTCGCTCGCGATAGTAAAACCAGCGCCATTTTGCTTTATCTCGAACACCTCAGCGATGCCCGTCGTTTTGTCTCAGCGGCCCGTAGCGCATCGCGTAATAAGCCGATTCTGGTGATTAAAAGCGGACGCAGTCCGGCTGCGCAGAAGCTTCTGCACGTCAACTCTGGCATGGATCCGGCCTGGGACGCCGCTATTCAGCGCGCAGGTTTATTGCGCGTACAGGACACGCACGAGCTGTTCTCAGCGGTCGAAACCCTCAGCCACATGCGCCCGCTGCGCGGCGAGAAACTGATGATAATCAGCAACGGCGCCGCTCCGGCTGCGCTGGCGCTGGATGAGCTCTGGCTGCGTAACGGCAAACTCGCCGCGCTCAGCGAAGAGACCAGCAGCGCTCTCCGTCAGGCATTACCTGAAACCATCGATATCGCCAACCCGCTGGATCTCCGCGATGACGCCAGCAGCGAGCATTACCTCAAAGCGTTGAACGTACTGCTGGATAGCCATGACTACGATGCGCTGCTGGTGATCCACTCTCCCAGCGCTGCCGCACCGGGAACAGAGAGCGCGCTGGCGTTGATTGACGCCCTGAAGCGCCACCCGCGCGGCAAATACGTTACGGTTCTTACCAACTGGTGCGGTGAGTTCTCTTCACAAGAAGCCCGGCGCCTGTTTAGCGATGCGGGGCTGCCGACCTATCGAACGCCTGAAGGAACCATTACCGCTTTTATGCACATGGTGGAGTACCGGCGTAACCAGAAACAGCTCAGGGAAACCCCGGTCCTGTCAGATTCGTTAACCACTAACGCTGCCGAAGCGCACAACCTGCTGCAACGGGCAATGAATGAAGGCGCAACGTCGCTGGATACCCATGAAGTGAGCCCCGTTCTGCACGCTTACGGTATTCATACCCTGCCGACGTGGATTGCCGCTGATAGCGCCGAGGCTGTACATATTGCCAAGCAGATTGGCTACCCCGTCGCTCTGAAGCTGCGCTCGCCTGATATTCCGCACAAGTCGGAAGTTCAGGGGGTTATGCTTTATCTGCGCACGGCTACCGAGGTACAGCAGGCCGCGGACGCGATTATCGATCGCGTCAAAATGACCTGGCCTCAGGCGCGTATTCACGGGCTGCTGGTGCAAAGCATGGCTAATCGCGCCGGGGCGCAGGAGCTGCGGGTTGTCGTTGAGCACGATCCGGTTTTTGGGCCGCTGATCATGCTGGGAGAAGGCGGCGTCGAATGGCGGGCTGAGGATCAGGCCGCCGTCGCGCTCCCGCCGCTGAATATGAACCTTGCGCGCTATCTGGTTATCCAGGCCATCAAAAGTAAAAAAGTGCGCGGCCGCAGCGCGCTGCGCCCTCTCGATATTCCTGGCCTGAGCCAGCTTCTGGTACAGGTATCGAATTTGATCGTCGACTGTCCGGAAATACAGCGCCTGGATATTCACCCTCTTCTGGCTTCCGGCCACGAGTTTACTGCGCTTGATGTCACGTTAACTCTCGCACCGTTTACCGGCGATAGTGAAAGTCGCCTGGCCATACGCCCTTACCCTCAGCAGCAGGAGGAGTGGGTGGTGATGAAGAATGGCGAACGCTGTCTTTTCCGTCCCATCCTCCCGGAAGATGAGCCGCAGCTTATGGCCTTTATCGCTCAGGTCACGAAAGAAGATCTTTATTATCGTTACTTCAGCGAAATCAACGAATTTACTCATGATGATTTAGCCAATATGACGCAGATCGACTACGATCGAGAAATGGCCTTTGTTGCTGTGCGCACCACCGCCGAGGGGAACGAGATCCTCGGCGTAACGCGAGCGATCTCCGATCCGGATAATATCGATGCCGAGTTTGCTGTACTGGTGCGCTCCGACCTGAAGGGTATGGGGTTAGGCCGCAAGCTCCTGGAAAAGCTGATTGTCTACACGCAAAACCACGGCCTGCAGCGTTTGAATGGCATTACCATGCCGAATAATAAAGGCATGATCGGACTCGCCAGAAAGCTAGGATTCTCGGTTGATATTCAGCTTGAAGATGGAATTGTCAGTTTGTCTCTACAGCTTGTACCTGAGCAATTACAAACGGCTGGCCGCAATTGTTGACTACTTTAACGGGTAGTAATGGTATTATTGCCCGCTTACGTCGTCTGCATGGTACAGAAGACCCTTCAATAAACAGAGAAGAAACGCACTGTGATGTTGTCAAAATTTAAACGCAATAAACATCAACAACACCTTGCCCAACTCCCTAAGCTTTCTCAGTCAGTTGATGATATCGAGTTCTTTTACGCTCCGGCAGATTTTCGGCAAGCGTTACTGGCCAGGATAGCTCAAGCCACCCAGCGTATTTGTATCATTGCGCTTTATCTGGAACAGGATGATGGCGGCAAAGGAATTTTGCAGGCGCTCTATGACGCTAAGCGTCAGCGTCCCGAATTAGATGTTCAGGTGTTGGTCGACTGGCATCGCGCCCAGCGCGGGCGTATTGGCGTCGCGGCGTCAAACACCAATGCCGACTGGTACTGCCGCATGGCGCAGGAAAATCCCGGTGTCGATATCCCGGTTTATGGCGTTCCGGTCAATACCCGGGAAGCGCTCGGCGTCCTCCACTTCAAAGGTTTTATCATTGATGACAGCGTTCTCTACAGCGGCGCCAGTCTGAATGATGTTTACCTGCATCAACACGATAAGTATCGCTACGACCGCTACCAGTGCATTCGCAATGGTAAAATGGCTGATGTAATGTTCGACTGGGTTGAAAATAACCTGGTGCAAGGGCGTGGCGTTAACCGCCTTGACAGGGCCGATCGGCCAAAAAGTCCGGAAATCAAAAATGACATCCGCCAGTATCGCCAGGAGCTCCGCGATAGCAGCTATCATTTTATCGGCAATGCTGACGATGACCAGCTGTCGGTCACCCCGTTAGTGGGCCTCGGGAAGACGAGTCTGCTGAATAAAACCATTTTTCATCTGATGCCCTGCGCTGAGCATAAGCTGACTATCTGCACCCCCTATTTCAACCTGCCCGCTCTGCTGGTACGTAATATCATCCAGCTGCTGCGTAGCGGGAAGAAAGTCGAAATTATCGTTGGTGATAAAACCGCTAATGATTTCTATATTCCGGAAGATCAGCCGTTTAAAATTATCGGCGCGCTGCCCTATCTTTACGAAATCAATCTGCGACGCTTCCTGAGCCGACTGCAGTATTATGTCAATACCGATCAGCTGATTGTCCGTTTATGGAAGGACGACGATAACAGCTACCACCTGAAAGGCATGTGGGTTGATGACGAATGGATGCTGCTGACCGGCAATAACCTGAACCCGCGCGCATGGCGGCTGGATTTGGAAAACGCGATACTTATCCACGATCCAAAACACCAGCTCGGCGCAATGCGTGAAAAAGAGCTCAATCTCATCCGCAAACATACTACGATCGTTCAGCACTATCGCGATTTGCAAAGTATTGCCGATTACCCGATAAAGGTACGCAAACTGATCAGGCGTCTGCGACGTATTCGAATCGACCGCCTTATCAGCCGTATTCTCTGAATTCACGCCCCGCCCAGCGGGGCTTTTTCTGGAATTAGTATGCGCGTCATCATGCTTATTGCCCCACTATTATTACTAACTGGCTGCAGCCATATGGCTAATGATTCATGGAGCGGCCAGGATAAAGCCCAACACTTCCTCGCCTCAGCCATGCTTTCCGCCGCAGGCAACGAATATGCCCAGCATCAGGGCTATAGCCGCGACCGGAGTGCCGCTATAGGCTTTATGTTTTCCGTGAGCTTAGGGGCATCGAAGGAGCTATGGGACAGCCGCCCGTCAGGGAGCGGCTGGAGCTGGAAAGACTTTGCCTGGGATGTGGCAGGTGCCACTACCGGCTATGCGGTATGGCAGCTGGCACATCAGTAATGCTACAAACGTAGCCCCTTGCCTTTACGATGCAGCGTCAGGGAGACCAGGAAGGCAATCGCGCCCATGACGGTCACGTACCAGTAAAAGGCGTGCTCAATTCCCGCTGATTTTAGCGACAGCGCGACATACTCTGCCGAGCCGCCAAATAGCGCATTGGCCACCGCATAAGAGAGTCCAACCCCCAGGGCACGAACCTGAGCAGGAAACATTTCGGCCTTCAGAATGCCGCTGATTGAGGTATAGAAGCTTACTATCAACAGGGCGCATATCACTAAAGCAAATGCCGCATACGGTGAACTCACGTTCTGTAATGCATTGAGAATCGGGACAGTGAAGACGGTGACGAGTAAGCCAAAACAGAGCATTGAGGTCCGGCGGCCAATCTTATCCGAAAGCGCGCCGAAAAGCGGCTGAACAAGCATATAAACAAATAAGGCAGCGGTCATAATCATGCTGGCGGTACCCGCGCTCATGCCTGCGGTGTTGACCAGATATTTCTGCATATAGGTTGTAAAGGTATAAAAGCTTAACGACCCTGCGGCAGTGAATCCGAGCACCATGATAAATGCCTTACGGTTACGCCATAATCCTTTAAACGATCCCGCTTCTTTTAACGCGCGCGTTTCCTGTTTAGACGTTTCGTCCAGCTGTCGTCTCAGCCACAGGGCAACGATAGCCAGTACTGCGCCAAGAGCAAACGGGATACGCCATCCCCAGGCATGAAGCTCTTCATCGCTGAGGATCTGCTGTAAGGCAACCACAACAAGCACGGCCAGAAGTTGCCCACCAATCAGCGTGACGTACTGAAATGAGGCATAGAAACCTTTCTTTCCTTCCACCGCGACTTCGCTCATATAGGTCGCGCTGGTACCGTATTCTCCGCCAACGGACAGGCCCTGGAACAGGCGTGCAAGTAGCAGCAGAGCCGGGGCCCAGGTCCCTATCGTTGCATAACCCGGCAGGCAGGCAATCACCAGTGAACCAAAACACATCATGCATACGGAGATAAGCATAGAGGTTTTACGTCCACGGCGGTCAGCAATGCGCCCGAATATCCATCCCCCGATCGGACGCATCAGAAAACCCGCCGCAAATACCCCTGCAGTTTGTAACAATTGCGTAGTGGTGTTGCCAGAAGGAAAGAAGATGTGCGCAAAGTAGAGTGAGCAAAATGAATAGACGTAGAAATCAAACCATTCCACCAAATTCCCTGATGACGCCCCCACAATTGCCCATATACGGCGCCGGGTATCACCCTGATCCTGGGATCCGCGTTCGCTAATACTGCTTTCTGTCATTGTAATTCTGCTCCAGCAAAGACTGCAATCTGCCGCGTCGGGTGACCCCGCTCAATCAGACAAATCGATTAGTAAATTAAATGTTATATAATTGTTATTTTTTGGTTTGTGATGCAATTCACATTTTTTTTCGTATTGCAGGTTTTCGCGATTAAAAGGAGATTCTTCAGGATTAGCAAAGTGAAATATGGTGAATAGCGGGCCAGAACAGGTTTTTATACAGGCGATATTGCGGCACAATTTATGTGTTTATGTGGGGCAGGAAGATCGATGCTGAAAATTATCCCCAATGAGCCTGATGTTTCTTTTTTCGCTGGAGATAATCTTCATCCTGACGAAGCTTATCCCACCATTGTTTGAAAACTGCCGCAGCTGCCGCCTTAACAGGATCATTACCTCGCGAATTCAGGTGCCCCTCCTTCGCGTATTTTTTACCACCTTTGTAATTGGCATAACGCCTTGCCCGGGTGTAGCCCATCTGAATAAATTTGCGCGCCATATCCATACCGACAAAATCATTGTGCTGTCGATAAAACTCGAAGAGCTGATAAATTTTCCTGGCAGATTCAATCGCCGATGCTTCATCTTTATAGCGCCAGTAGGGAAGAATTTCGCTTTTATAGGGTTCAACCAACAACACGCCCTGTTCACCTCTTCCTACCTGATAAAGCTCCGGATGCTGGCGAAAATCGATGCTGGAAAAGTCTTGCTGGTAATTAAAAGGCTTAATGGCCATTATTTTCTCACGGGCTGGCTGATAGACATTATAAGCCTGGTACATAAGACTGAAGTGTGGCTAGTGGAATCTTCTGTATCTTTATACAGAGAGCCCGCATAAAACCGGCAGGTTATTATTATGAAGATGTGGATGAAAGCAGGGAGTAAAAGGCAGAAATGACCGCGGAGATGGGTTTTATGGGTAAACCGATGTCCGCTCGGTTCAGACGACAAAAACGCAAAAAGCCCATCCGTCAGGATGGGCTCTTCACTTGTTTGATGCCTGGCAGTTCCC
>OFLS01000149.1_pt1 | contig 36025 bp, 45 predicted proteins | sample 1540891 | NCBI WGS metagenome assembly OFLS01 (sample SAMEA4413038, study PRJEB24355) | metagenome | biome: human; feature: gut; material: faeces | place: United Kingdom | collected 2010
GTGCTTTTGGGAATTCCTGCATAAATTATAGAATTATTAGGAAAGATTATTTTTATTTTAAACTTTGCAACAGAACCCAAAAAAGAATTCACGCCATATTTGATGTTAGCTATTTGCCTTTTTTTCGTGGGTTATGCGCTTGGAAATTTCTTTTGGTTATTACCAGGATATGACTATTTTTCTAAAATGAATTATTTATTTACAAAGGATCTTTTGTCATATGCTAATGAAAATTTCTTTTTGTTTTTCTTTACTCCTAGTTTTTTAGCGTTCGGTACAGGATTTTTAGGATTTCTTATTGGGTTATTAGCTTATGTTCGAGACAATGATCGAGGCATTTATCGTAATGGAGAAGAGTATGGTTCGGCACGTTTTGCTACAAAAGAAGAAATTAGTAGATTTTCAGATGATAATCCAGAGAATAACATAATTTTTACTAAACATGGTCGAATGGGGTTATTTAATCAACGATTGGATGCTCATTTTCAAAAAAATAAAAATATTATTGTTTTAGGTGGACCGGGTTCGGGTAAAACATATACATTTATCAAGCCGAATTTGATGCAACGAAATGCTAGTTTTATCGTCACTGACCCGAAAGGTCTGTTAGTTCATGAAACAGGGCATATGTTGAAAGAAGATAATTATACAATCAAAATATTTGATCTTGTTAATCTAAGTAATAGCGATAGTTTTAACGTCTTTCGCTACATTAAAACTGAACTAGACGTTGATAGAGTTTTGGAATTCATTACTGAAGGAACAAAAAAATCAGAACAACAAGGGGAAGATTTTTGGATACACGCAGAAGCTTTGCTAATTCGTTCTTTCATTGCTTATTTGTGGTTTGATGGACAAGACAATGATTACATGCCAAATCTTTCCATGATAGCGGATATGTTGCGTCATGTTGAACGAAAGGATAAAAAAGTTCCTAGTCCAGTTGAACAATGGTTTGAAGAACAAAATCAACTACGGCCCAATAACTACGCCTACAAACAATGGACACTATATAACGAATCCTATAAAGCTGAGACACGAGCAAGCGTATTAGCAATTGCGTCTGCTCGTTATTCTGTTTTTGATCATGAACAAGTTATAGATATGGTTCGAGAAGATACGATGGAGATTGAAAAATGGAATGAAGAAAAAACTGCGGTATTTATTGCGATTCCCGAAACATCAAGTGCTTATAACTTTTTAGCAGCTATCTTTTTAGCAACGATTATGGAAACGTTGAAACATAAAGCAGATAGAATTTACCAAGGATTAGATACCCTTCCAAAAGGAAAAAAACTCCTTCATGTTCGTTTTTTGATTGATGAATTCTATAATATTGGCCGTATTCCTAATATAGATAAAGCTTTAGGTACGTTTAGAAGCAGAGAAATGTCAATCGTTATGGTCTTACAGGCAATGAATCAATTGCAAGCAATGTATAAATCCACTTGGAAAACATTGGTAAATACCTGTGATAGTCTACTGTTTTTAGGTGGTGACGAAGAAGATACAACGAAATATTTATCTAAACGTGCAGGCAAACAAACTATATCTGTGCGTAAACATACAATTAACCATGGTAAAAATGGGAGCGGATCAGAAAATCGAGACCGTACTGGTCGGGACTTATTAATGCCTGATGAAATTGGTCGACTAGGAAATGGAAAAGCGTTGCTATTCATTTCAGGTCAGCATGTTTTCAAAGACGACAAATTTACTGTAAATGATCATGAAAATGCTCACTTATTAGCGGATAATTACCAAGATTTGAATTGGTACATGTATAAGCGCTACAGGAATGAAGAAGAAGAGATACTAGCTAAAACGATGCCAGAAAATATAATGGATCATGGAGAAATAGACTAAAGTAAGAATTTGCTGATGGAACGTGCTATACTATAAAATAAAAGCATAAGGAAATAGGTATGAATACAAAAAAATTAGCAGAATTAATATACTCGGTTGCTCAATATGACGGATATAATACGTCAATTTTACAAACTCAAAAAAATCTCTCAACAAATAAAGAAGAATGGCAATTTACCAATGAAGCAGATCGTTATATCTTTGAAGATTTAGTGAAAGCTATCCATTATGTCAGTAATCAATTAGAGTTAACTGTCGAGGTATTTAAAGGAATCAATGCCCAAATGGATTCTCATAAGGAAGGGCAACCTGATTCTCCTGGTCAATTAAGAAATAGAGTAGAAATTCATGTAGGAGATTACATTCCACCTCGAACGATTACTGAAAAAATGGTTCAACGTGAAATTTCAGCTATTAAGGGTACGTCAGTAGCAGATGGTTGGGAGCTGTATGCACGACTGGCAAAGCTTCAAGCATTTGATAATGGAAACAAGCGTACTGCGCTTATTTCAGCAAACTTGTTGATTGGTTCTCTTAAAGGTGAAACACAAACGTTTTTAACAATTCCAACAGACTTCAGACGAACACAATTTGATGCTAACTTAATGTATTACTATATGGCGGATGATTTAGACGATCACATGCCAGACGTTCAATATTCGTTAAATGAATTTGTACGTTTTGCCAAAGAATACACAGAAGCACAGCAAAAAAATAAATTTGAAGAGCGCTTGGAAGAAGCAAAAATACAACAAACTAAGCAAAAAAAATTTAAAGCAAACCATTTAAGAAATAATGGAAAAACATTATAACAGAAAAAACATCGAGCTGTAGATCGATGTTTTTTCTGTTTAATACAAATAAATTTTGACACTTAGTCCGCTTTAAATCATTAATTCAGGAGTAAGGAGTGGAAAAATGAACGGATTAAAAAAACAACGAGTTGTTCAAACTGAAGTCTATCAAGCAACAATGCGAGAAATTTCATATCCTTTTATTTTCGAGAAGAATATAATCGAGTGGTATGCTACAAATGAACAGTTGATTAATCAATTTGTAGTAAAACAGTTCGCAATTTTTGATCGTGAGAAAGCAGATATTTTGGAGATAGGCCTGGAGCCATTGTTAAAAGGAAGCAAATTTATATCTGCTAAATCGTTTATTCCCGATAGCTATAAGTATTATGGTAAGTTGAATCAGTTACTTGATCATGAAGTACAAATTGTGCTTGTACAAACAAGTAGCTTCTCAGATGAACATGTCGTAGAAATTTTGTCAGATATTGCCGCTACAGCAACAAAATTAAGAATAGTTATATTTGTAACGATTAATACTGAACCTAAAATACTTCCTATACTATCATTTACGCAAGTTAAAACTCAAGCAATCCTTGATGTCATTGGTTATAGGAAAAATGAACAGAAGAATACTAGATTGATTGAACAAGTTTATGATAGGTTACTTTTTTCACTCATGTTATAATTTTTTTAGTAAGAAGAATCAAAGGGAGGATTGATTAAATGATTAACAATGTAACGTTAGTTGGGCGATTAACCAAAGATCCTGATTTACGATATACAGTCAGTGGTACAGCAGTTGCGACTTTTACACTTGCTGTAAATCGTAATTTTACAAATCAAAACGGAGATCGTGAAGCAGACTTTATCAACTGTGTGATTTGGCGTAAACCTTCAGAGACCTTATCAAACTATGCTCGTAAAGGAACCTTGTTAGGTATCGAAGGACGAATTCAAACCCGTAATTATGAAAATCAACAAGGGCAACGTGTATATGTAACAGAAGTTATTGTTGAAAGTTTTCAATTGTTAGAATCAAAAGAAGTGAGCGAGCAGCGTCGAGCAAATAGGTCAACTCCTGTAACGAATGGACAGCAAGAAAGCTATCAGCAACAAGCTCCACTTTCTGACCCGCTTGATCCATTTTCCAAAGAGTCGAGTCCAATAAACATTTCAGACGATGATTTGCCATTTTGAGTGCTTTGACTATATAGATAGAGCTAAATAACCATGTAAAAGACATCCTAGGATGTCTTTTTTTTGTTTACACAGCTGATTAATTGAGTAATGAATGGTTAAACAAAAACAAAAGCTAGAAGAGGATAACAAAACGTTATCCTCTTTTTTTATAAAAAAGAAAAGAGGAAAGAAACATGATAAAAAATAATTCTATTTTTGATTTTTCGGATTTCTATGATGAGGGATTTGAAAAAACAGAAGACTTATCCAAAGCTATTTACGTTTTTCAAGATGGTTCTTTATGGAGTGGCTATTCAGAAGGTGGGGATGGAAATGTCAGAGATGTAGATCATGGATCTATTGAAGCTTTTTTTAAAGATAGTTCTATTGATCGGTATCACCCTGACTTTCATTCATTAAAGTTAGAAGAATTAATTCAGATTGTTCCTGAGACACGCACGGTTTTAGCATTGATTGATAACAATTACACAGACGAGCAACTTTACGTATTACATCAATTAGAGGAAGAAAATTTTAACATTGAGCGTTTAGAAAGTACGCTAACTAAAGAAGTAGAACAATCTATAGATGAGTATGAAATTGAACATGAGTATGCAATGGAACAACCTGTCTTTGGTATGAAAGCAATGAATAGACTTATAGAAAACAGCTACAGACAACCTTTACCTGAAAAAGATAGACCGTATATTGAAGAATTTTCTAGGAATGCGACAATTAGTCATGAATTAACATTTGATGATTTTGACATGGAATATACAGAATATAAAGTGAATGGACACCCTTTTTATTACAAATATGCAGCGCTTGATTATGACGATGAAAAAACCATTCTGGCTGAAGCGCTCACAGAACACTTGATGAAGGGAAATATTACAATCTCCGAAATTTATGGTAACGATGAAATAGAAAACTTATCTCCAGAAACGCAAGAATATTTAAGAAGAAGCACAGGACAATCGTTGGAAAGTAATGAAGAAAAAAATAAACCTACCGCTGTTTCTTCTTTAAAAGAGGTAACAGTGACGGAACCGATTCAGTCCAAATCAAAAGAAGGAGGGAGGCCAATGACACGTACACATAAAGAACGAGAAGAAGCGTGGCAGAAGGCGAATTCAAAAAATATTTTAGATGTCGCTGAAAGTTTAGGAATGGGGCTTGAACGAAGTGGCGGTAGTTATACCTGGTCTGAACACGACAGTTTTGTGGTTACCCCAAAACGAAATTCGTTTTATTGGAATTCACGTCAGGTAGGTGGTGGTCCGATTCAAATGGTCCAAGCAGTGAAAGAATGTAGTCTTGCGCAAGCAGTTGACTACTTACAAGAATTAGATGTTAAAGCCTTTGATGCTAGTAAAGAACCCCCAAAAAAACCGTTTCATTACTATATGAAAGAAGCAATGGATTTAAGCATAGTGGAAGATTACCTGATGAATGAGCGACAGTTGTCAGAAGAAACGATTCATTATTTTGTTTCAGAAGGGCTGTTGGCACAGTCTACCTATAAAGACAAGAAAACGGGAGAAACTGAACCAGTAATTGTTTTTAAACACAAAGATCCGTCAGGAAAAATTCAAGGAGTTGCTTTACAAGGAATCGTAGAAGACTATAACAAACATGACCGTGGACGATTGAAACGAACGTTTGGGGATGGCTTTATTGGTTTATCCATCAAAGTAGGAAATCCACCAATCTTTCGACAAGCAACCAGTGAAAAACCATTAAAACTTATTGTTTTTGAAGCACCGATTGACTTAATGAGCTACTATGAACTGCATAAAGATACGATAGGTGATGCGGTTTTACTTACGATGAATGGGTTGAGAAAAGAGGCAGTATCTACGTATTTAGCCAATGAAATTGCGCCTGATTTACCGAGAGAATTGAAAGCACATTACTTAGAAGAGCTAGGGAAACATTTTCAAGCGTCTGAAAAAGTACAAATCGTTTTAGCGGTAGATAACGATCCCATCGATGAGAAAAAAGGGTATCGCCCAGCACAACATTTCATTGAAGAATTTCCTAGGTCTATTTTTTCTGTGCAAGAAGCAGTTCCAGAACCACCTGAGGGTCAAGAAAAATGGGATTGGAACGAACAGTTGAAATGGGTAAAAACGAAGAAAATGATTGAGTTATTAGAAGGAGAAAAAAACATGGAAGATAAACAAAAACACCTGAATCAACAAATAGAAAATCAACCGTCACAGGATGAAAGGAATACAACAGAACAGGCCAATCAAGTGATATCTAATGTAAATTATGATGTTACGTTTAGTAGAAATCACGAACAAACACAAGTATCTAGCGAATCAGAAAATGTTTCGAATACAGTTTTAAATGAGGGATCTAAATTATTCGATCAGTTTCTGAATGATACGTATTCGTTGCTTGATGAAGCTGTAAAAAATAATCAAACAACGGTCACAAAAGAGGAGATTGAGCTTCTTCTAAATGATCATTTTTCTAAAGTGGAACAAGTCCTTTCTCATTATGTGGAAGGACTTTCTTCTTTAGATTCTACGGATAAAAATCAACTGACAGAAACGAAGAGAAGTCTGTTAGATACATTGCAATCTATTTTAGAAGCATGTAAAAAACAATTAAAAGAGTACTTGGAATCAAAGAAACTGCAGGCTAAAACACGAGTATCTGATGTTCAATTATCGATACGAAATGCGATTTTCCAAAAAGTATTAAATGCGAATCAGCGCTTACAAGCTTTCAGTAATCAAGTTGAAGAACGATTTGCCATTAAAGAGGATGAAAAGCAACCAATCAAAGAAACTGCTACTCAGACAGAACCGAAAAAAGAAGAACCAGTTGTTAAAAAATCGGGGTTAGAAGAAAAGAAAAAAGAGTTAGCAGCTCTAAAAAAAGCGCAAAAAGAAGTAGTAGAATCTCCAGATTTTTTGAAAAATAATCAACCAATAGGCGAAAAGAATTTGACACCTGTTCAACAAGTGAATGCCTATTCGCAACAAATAAAAGCGTTAGAAAAAGAGATTCAACAATTAGAACAAGAACAAATTTTAGCAACCACAAAACAAAAAAATACGGTTGAGAATCAACAAGCAAAAGGAAAGAAAGAACAAAAAGTAAATGCGACTAGTTCCCAAAACGAAGAAGTGATTGAACAAAATAAATTGTTCCGAGCATTACTTAAAGTAAGAAATTATCAAGCAGTCAATGAACAATTGTCAAAAGAAACACCACTACTTTTACAGATGGATTCGTTGAAAAAACACTTAAATCTTATCGCTAAATTTCCTCACTATTCACAAAAAAATATTCAATTAATTACCAAACAAGATACAACTGTTACGAAACTTGCTTCAATGAATCAATGGAAAGAATTTGGGTATGAGTTAAAAGAAAAGGTTCTGTTGCAAAGTTTCCGATAAGCTCATTTTGAGGTAAAATAATTGAAAAAGATAGCTTGGAGGAATGAAGATGACTCAGTTCAAAGGAAAACAATTTCAAAAAGACGTGATTATCGTAGCCGTCGGCTACTATCTTCGGTACAACCTGAGTTATCGTGAAGTGCAGGAAATTCTGTATGACCGAGGAATTCACGTTTGTCACACCACAATTTACCGTTGGGTGCAAGAATACGGAAAGATTCTTTATCAAATTTGGAAAAAGAAAAACAAACAGTCCTTTTATTCATGGAAAATGGACGAGACTTATATCAAAATTAAAGGAAAGTGGCATTATTTATATCGCGCTATCGATGTAGATGGCTTAACCTTAGATATCTGGTTACGGAAAAAGCGCGACACACAGGCTGCGTATGCTTTTCTAAAACGACTGAAGAACCAGTTTGGAGAACCAAAGGTTCTAGTAACGGATAAAGCACCCTCTATTAAGAGTGCCTTCAGAAAGCTTCAGAAAAATGGACTGTATATAACAACAGAACATCGAACAATCAAGTATCTGAATAATCTGATTGAACAAGACCATCGTCCAATTAAGCGAAGAAACAAATTTTACCAAAGTTTGCGAACAGCCTCAACCACGATTAAAGGCATGGAAGCGATTCGAGGAATTTATAAAAAAAGCCGAAAAGAAGGGTCTCTTTTTGGCTTTTCCGTCTGTACAGAAATCAAAGGACTATTAGGAATCCCTGCTTAAATAAGAATCATCTTGAAAAACTAATGACCTTTTTGAGACTTTGCAACAGAACCAAAGAAAATGCCACACCGATTTATGTTCAAGCACCTTTTTACACCATCCAAAAAGATGAACATGGGGATCCATTCCTGGATAAAAATGGCGAAATTCAAACAAAAAAAGAATATCATTTTGTGCCTGTATTTGATGCAAAGCAAATCGAAAATTGGAAAGAAGAAACAGAAAAAATTGTGATTGAAGAACCGAAAACATTTCTGAGTGTGTATCAATCATTGAAAGAATTATCTCCCGTTCCTATCACTTTTCAACCAGATACGGGGGAAAGAAATAGCTACTACGACGAGCAATCTAATCAATTAATTGTTCGAGAAGGATTGGGAAGTGAATTGACTTGTCGCTTAATTGTGAATGAAATGAGCAAATTATTGGTGGAAGAAAAAAGAGGAGAAGCAAAGACACTTGATGATGAAAGTAAACAAAAATTTGAAGCAGAATGTTTAGCTTATGTCGTTTCAAGCCACTTAGGATTAGACGTGAATTCACTCTCTTTTTCTTCTTTGAATCACTTCCAAACGAAAGAAGATGGGTTAAAAGAGCTGACAGAATCTCTATCGTTTCTTTCAAAAGAAGTACGAACATTGATTGCACATATTGATAAAAAAATTGAACAATTCGCTCAACAGGATGCACCAAAAAATAAATTTGAAGAACGATTAGCTGCGGCGAAAAATACAAGTCCAGCACCTAAGAAAGCAGACACTAGTAAAACAGTTGATCACCCAAAAGTCGAAAGTCCCTCCTTGACTCGTTGAGCACTAGAGTAGGGACAAGCAAAAAAATATTCTTAGAAAGTGACGAAGGAGAAGAAAAATGACAATAAAAAATAAAGAAATGAAGTATGTCATTGCTCAAATTTTATTGGTTAATCCATCAAGTGAATGTCCTAAAATTCATCCGAAAAGAACAACGATAAAACGTGGCCAATTAATCAAACGCTTAGAATTATTGGTTCAAAGTTATGAAGAAAAAGGCATTGAATTAGATTTAGAACCCTACAAAAAAACAATTCAATGCTTAAGAAAAATGAGTGATAAAGAAAACTATCAAACGTTAATTGATGAGATTGTTTTGAGTTATGAATTATTATATGAAGACCAAAAAAAAGAAAAAATAAAGGAAGAAAATACGCGTATTTCTCAAAAAAAGAGCAAGAAAAAAGAAAAACAACTACCAGAAAAACAGGAAAAAATTGAGGATAACATTTCTCCTGTTGGTTTCTTTTCTTCCATAAAAAATAAATTAAAAATTTGATAAAGAAAACAGAATTTGTAGTGGGGGATTGGGGCACGCCCCAAAAATTTAATGAACGTCCGCCTGTGGTTTTTCAGGGGGCGTTCGTTAAAATTATGTAACATGGGGACATGTTACTATGCTCGCAAAAGGTGAAAAGTGCCAAACAAGCCTTTAAGTGGCACTTGAGGAAAAGTTGGATTTTCCTCAAGAGGGGTGCAGGGGAGAAGCTCGGTCGCCCCTGCAATTTTTATTTTTATTCTCTTTTTTCTAGGAGGAAATTATGAATAGTAAATACAAATTAAAACGACCATATGAACGAAAAGTACGATTTAGCAAAGAAGAAAATGAGTATTTAAAAAAACGAATAGAGAAAAGTCCATTTAATAATTTTCAAAACTATGCTCGAATTTTATGTTTAACAGGTGAAATAAAACTAACGGATTATACTGAGCTGTATCGACTGAATAGTGAATTGAGTCGTATTGGAAATAACGTGAATCAGTTGGCTCGATTAGCTCACCAATTTGATGAAATTTCTAATGAGGATGTCCAACAATTATTAGAAGTGATGCACGAAGTAAAGACGCTCGTTACCGAGAAATTAAAAGAAGAATTAGGCAAAGAACGGACGATGTAACGATGGTTTATACAAAACATTTTACGATTCACACCATGGATCATTTGAATCAATCAAAAGAGTATGTTCAAAAGGCAAGTAAGACAACGGTTGATAAAACACCGTCAGGGAATACGCATTATGAGCGACTGTTTCCGTATATCATGAACGCGGATAAAACATTAAGTAAGCAGTTAGTTTCAGGACATGGAATAACCGATGTGACCAATGCAGCAAATGAATTTCTTTACACGAAAGAACGAGTAGCCAAACAAAAAGGTACGTATTTGATGTTTGATCCTGAAACAGAAACGATGGTTTTTAATAAAGCAGCGATTGAAAAAGGCAATGGACGTGGGCAAGCCGTTTTAGGCCACCATTTGGTTCAATCGTTTTCTCCGGAAGACGATTTGACGCCCGAAGAGATTCATGAAATTGGCCGTCAAACTGTTTTGGAATTTACAGGCAGTGAGTATGAATTTGTTATTGCGACACATGTTGATCGTAAGCATATCCACAATCATATTATTATTAATTCTACAAATCTTTTTACAGGAAAAGCCTTGCCATGGAAAGTGGTTACCTTTGAAAATGGCGAGACAAAAGATTACACCAAAGAATTATTTGAGAAAGTATCGGATAAAATTTCGTCCAAGTACGGTGCAAAAATTATTGAGAAGTCACCTAAAAATTCGCACAAGAAATATACCATGTGGCAAACGGAGTCAATCTACAAATCGAAAATAAAATCTCGGCTGGATTTTTTATTGGCGCATTCTTCTTCAATCGAAGATTTTAAACGTAAAGCAGAAGCGCTAGAGCTACATGCTGATTTTTCAGGGAAATGGGCCACGTATCGTTTACTTGATGAACCTCAAATAAAAAACACACGAAGCAGAAGTTTAAATAAAAAGAATCCTGAAAAATACAATCTCAAACAAATAGAGGAGCGGTTAAAAGAAAATACCGCTTCTTTTTCTATTGAAGAAGTAGTGGATCGGTATGAAGAGAAAATCAATGTAGCAAAGAATGATTTTGATTATCAATTGATTGTAGAGCCCTGGCAAATTTCACATAAAACACCAAAAGGATATTATTTAAATGTTGATTTTGGCATAGAAAATCAAGGACAAATTTTTATAGGTGCTTATAAAGTCGATGAATTAGAAGACAGAAATTACAGTTTGTTTGTAAAGAAAAATGATTTTTTCTATTTTATGAATGAAAAGAATGGGCAACGGAATCGGTACATGACAGGATATACTTTAGCGAAACAATTATCCTTGTATAACGGCACAGTACCCTTAAAAAAAGAACCAGTAATGTCGACCATTAACGAGATAGTGGATGCGATTAACTTTCTTGCGGAACACGGTGTAACAGAAGGAAATCAAATGGAACGATTGGAAAAACAATTAGTAGAAGCTTTTAAAACCGCTGAAGAAAGTCTAACAACCTTAGACGATAAAATACTTCAGTTGAATCAAGTAGGGAAACTATTATTAGCTAATAAATTAGAAGAGTACGAGGGGAATCTACCTATTTTAAACCAACTGGTAGAGAAAGAAGAACTCACGTATGACGATGTAAAAGATGAACTGGCTTCTCTTAAATTAAGTCGAAAATTGCTTCAGGAAAAAATGGAAACGACGGTAGAAAAAATAAATGAACTACACGGCGTTCAAACGGTTGTAGAAAGAAAAACGAAGGAAGAAAATCTAGGGAAAATAGAAAAATGACCTATTTATTTTTATGAGGAGGACAATAGGAATGGAAACAAAAGATTTAGTCGTTGCGTGGCATTCAATGGATGAGGAGGATCACTTTGAATTGGAAAGTTTTGAACAAGTGGTTGCATTATCTTATGTAAAAAATTTAGTTACAGAGGATGAATCATTACAATTTACGTACGCAAATGGCAATCAAGCAGCGATTGATTTGTTTGATGTTGAGTGGTTTCGATATGTCCCACATGATTCACATTTGGCTCAATATGTTCGCTCAAAAGCGAAAGGAGATTATGAATGGGATGAACAAGGAAATGTACTTACCAACGAAAACAAGAATCGCTTGTTGAAGAAATAGAAAAAGCCAGGACAACTGTCCTGGCCATTCTCATATCACTAAAAGAAAAATCTCTTAGCAACTTTAATATTATAACATAAAGAAGGTGAAAGTTGCTATGATTTTTGACGTGAGTGATTATACATTGCCAACGTTTGATTCTATTGACTGGCAAAAGACAAAAGAACAGGTGGGGATTTTTTTACGAGCGTACAAAGTGAATCGGGAACGAATGGGCTTACCTGTTTACCCAAAGTTAACCAGTGAATGTTTTCTTGTTTTCAGAGAAGATCTCATTAAAGAAAAATGGAAAGCAGGACAAGAACTGACAAGGAATGAAGAAGAATATCTAAAGACTGAACAATGTTTTGTTTATGCCTTTTCTGCTATTATGCACCCGTATCGTTCGGAAATGACCGAACGTAGACGGCGTGTCTTTTTTTATCGTTATTTATATGGTTTATCTGTTCCATTGGTTAGCGAGCGAATTAGTTATCAAAAAAATATTATTGTCGATGACTCAAAAATGGCGATGATGCAATTTGCATTAGCGCTGGATTTGTTAGTGTTTCTATAACCAACAAAACTGAAACGAAAGACAGACACAGAGTAAACGGTGTAGCGCATATACTTTATTTACAAGCTTGAATAACGTACACAGCGCTGTGGGAAAGACTATTTCTCATGATAAAACAACCGTATACTTTTTTAGATTTATTCGCAGGAGTTGGTGGCTTTCGTTTAGGTTTAGAAAAAGCTGGACATAAATGTATTGGTTTTTGCGAAATTGATCGCAAAGCGAGAGAAAGCTACAAAGCCATTCATAATACAGAAAACGAGGTAGAAATGTATGACATTACAACAATATCAGATGAATTTATTCGAGGAATCGGACGTGTGGACATACTCGCAGGCGGATTTCCATGCCAAGCTTTTAGCGTTGCAGGAAAAAGAAAAGGTTTCGGAGATACTCGAGGTACTCTCTTTTTTGAAATTGCACGGTTCGCACATATTTTGCGACCTAAGTATTTATTCCTTGAAAATGTTAAAGGACTCCTTAACCATGAAGGAGGGACTACGTTCGAGACAATCTTACGAACCCTGGATGAATTGGGGTATGACGTGGAATGGCAAGTGCTTAACAGCAAGAATTACGTCGCACAAAATAGAGAACGTGTCTTTATTATCGGACGTCTTAGAGGCGAATGTACCAACCAAGTATTTCCTATCACCGGAGAAGAAAGCGCAATTGATCAAGAATCAGTAAAAATAAACAGTGCAGGGACAACCAATACAAAACAGATTGTCGTTGGCAATGTGAATCCTAGTGCAAAAGGAATGAACGGCAATGTCTATTCTTCAGAAGCGGTTAGTCCAACCATTACCTGTAATCATGGGGAAGGAAGTAAAATTGCGATTCCAATTTTAGCACCTAACAAGAAAAAAGTCCGTCAAAACGGACGAAGATGTAAAGAAAATGACGAAGAAATGTTTCCTCTCACCGCACAAGATAGGCATGGGATTATTGTAGAAGGAAATCTAGATGGTGGTTACCGTTCAGCTTCTTCTGTTGTTTCTACAGACGGTATTTCTCCTACACTTACGACAATGGGTGGAGGAGGACAAGAGCCTAAAATTCTTGTAAGAGAAGCGACAAAAAAAAGATATACGCAAGCAAACCCCGGAGATAGTATCAACTTTTCTTTTCCAAACTCGACAAAACGTAGGGGACGCGTGGGTAGACAACACGCACATACGTTATTAACGGGTGAACAACAAGCAGTTGTGATGGAAGACTTTCAGATAAGAAAGTTGACACCACTAGAATGTTGGCGACTACAAGCTTTTCCAGATGAAGCTTTTTTGGCTGCAAAATTTGGTAGTAGGGAGATTGCGAAAAAGATTCTTGTTAATCAATTGGATCATTACAATTGTGACTATAAACAGACTATGTCTGATAGTCAGTTATACAAACAAGCGGGAAATTCGGTAACGGTAGCTGTTATCTATGACATTGCAAAACGTTTGTAAGATCAACGTTCTTCAAACGAAAAAGTATTATTTTGTGCGTACTTTCTAAACAATTTCTTTCTTATACTAGGTTTATCAAGACTTGAAAAAATACAAACGATTTAGGCCTAGATCATGAGGAGAAATTTCTTATGATGAAAGAAAATACGATTTATTTTGAAGATTGTTTAGAAGGGATGAAAAAGATACCCGATGAGTCCATCGATGCAATTATTTGTGATTTGCCTTATGGGACGACGGCTTGTTCTTGGGATTCAGTGTTGCCATGGGAAGAGCTATGGGCTGCTTATTTACGTGTGACAAAAGAAAATAGTCCAATCGTTCTATTTGGTGCAGAACCTTTTTCCACAACGTTACGCACTAGTAATCTTTCTCAGTATAAATACGACTGGTATTGGCTGAAAAACAATGTCACAGGCTTTACCTTTGCGAAAACACAACCGATGCGCTGCGTTGAAACGATTTCAGTGTTTTCAAAAGGGACACCGAACTATTATCCGCAAGGACTAGTCGCATTAAAACAACCAAAAATAGCGATTCGAAAGGAGACCAAAGAAAATATCTATGCGAATGACGGCAACTTATCTGGAAAAAAATATATACAAACGATGACGGGGTATCCGAATCATGTATTGAAGTTTCCAAAAGAAACAAAGCATACGTTCCACCCCACGCAAAAACCTGTCGCTTTACTGGAATACTTGGTGAAAACTTATACGAAACCAGGAGAGATTGTTCTAGATAATTGTATGGGTAGTGGGACGACGGCTATTGCTTGTTTAAATACTGACCGGAAATTTATTGGTTTTGAGACAAATTTAGACTATTATAACCAATCACTTGAGCGTATAAAGGAAAATTGTACACAAGTTTCTTTATTTTAGATGATAGTGGATAAACCAAGCACATGGCATGTTAACACTTTGCCTTTTTATAGAAAAAACGTCAACAGGAATATGAATCTCTCATGAATTGAGTTACGAGAGATTCAAACAAGATAATAAATATCTTCAGATATAAAATAGCAAAAGAAGTAGCTCAAAATCATGGTTTAGATAAGGGAGATCAATTATGACCGAATTAGAATATGTAGCAATAAAATATAGAAATAATAAAATGACAAGAAAAAATTAAAAAGTTTGAGTCAAACGAGAAACTAGTTGAGTTTCTTAAAACACCACGAGGAAAAAGTATCGTGGAGAAGTAAGAGAAACGCACAAAAAACTATATAGATTAGGTTTTTTGTACGTCTTATGATAGAATAAAGCCGTAGAAAAGTTATGACGGTGGCTATCCAATCCGAAAGTGAGGTGGTGCGTATGAGCGTACTTCCAAAATCCAAAGAAAGGAGAAGCCTTTTGTCTGCATTAGAAACAATTCAGCTGATATTAAGCTTTGGTATGTTTACCATTGCGTTGATTAAGTTGATTGTGGAATTGCTAAAAAACGACAAAAAATAACCGTTCATTAACTTTGGCGAGTTAAACGGTTATTTTTTAACTATAAACAAATGCTACCGTCTTAAACGGTTCTACACCAGAGAGTTGTGTTAGCGCACAACTCTCTTTTCATTTATATATTAGCATAAGGACTGCTGAAATACTAGTGAAATACTTCCTAAATCTTTAGGTAGTCATTTTATTTGTTTCTTTTCGTTTTTCCGTATTCTATCATTTAAATTTATATTTTTAAATCGAAAGTGAGTGAAGATGACTTATGCAGTAAATGTGTATAAAAAGAGAAAAAAGCAGATAAAAAATTATTTGCTTTTTTTTACTTATATATTTTATACGATAAAAAAATGTGGTTTTTAGTTTGAAAACCCTGTAAGATTATTATATGGACTCGTTTAGTGTAAATATAAAAGGTGTTCTTTTTCTTAGGGGATATTTTAATAAAGATTGAGGAGTGAAAAAATGAATAAGTTTCAAAGTTGGCTTATGGCCAATAAAAATCTGTTAATTACAAGTGTTGTAATGTGTCAAGTGTTAGTTTTAAGCATAGGGATAATTAATTTTCCTTATATTGATGACACAGGCAGGCAAATTGATGGCAATACGGACTTTGCTAGAAGTTATTCTCGCTGGGGTAGCGAAATTGGTTCTTGGTTAGTTCAAGGGAGTAGACACCTTACGGATATGGGGTTGTGGACGCATATTCTTTCTGGATTCATTGTATCAGTAACAGGGATTATCATTGTTTACTCTTTTCATAAGAAGCTATCTCTTTTAGCTTTAACAGCAGCCATGTTGGTTGGCTTTAATCCTTGGTTTTTACAAAATTTAAGTTTCAGGTTCGACAGTCCTTACATGTCTTTTAGCCTTTTATTTTCAGTTCTTCCATTTCTTTTTTGGAATAAAAATAAAGTCTTATTTCTGGTTGTTTCTATTTTAAGCATTTTTTTGATGTGTAATACTTATCAGGCGTCTTCGGGGATCTATGTCGTGATGGTGTTAGCATTATCACTGAAGCAGCTGTTAGACAATCAATCGTTTATTGCTGTGCTTAAAAAAGCGATTGTAGCTATGATTAGCTATATAAGCGCCATGTTTCTTTATCTTATTGAAACAAAATTTAATCCTGAAATAGCAACGCGAGGCGGTATGACAACAATCGCGAGCGTTAAGGATATACCCAAAACAATCCTAGTAAATAGTCAAATGTATCTGTCAAAAATAACTGAGCAGAGTACAAAACTATGGATACTTTTGTTTTTTATTCTAGTAATTTTCTTTGTTTTAAGTACGGTTCTTAATGCGAAAGTATCGCCTGTTAAAAGCTTTTTATACGCAGTATTATTTCTATTTTTAGGCTCTATTTTGAGTTACGGGGTCTTTTTAATCTTTCCGGAAAAACTTCTGTTAATTTCACCTAGATACGGCTATGGATTTAGTTTTTTTGTAGTTTCAATTATCATGCTTACTTTGGCAAATACTTCTAAAAACGCGGTAGGTTATGTGTCAAAAACAGCGGTTTGCCTTTTCTGTGTTTACCTTTTATCTTTTACATTTGTTTATGCTAGTGCTTTAAGCCACCAAAAGGAATCTTTTGAACGGCAAAGTATGATATTAGCCGATGATTTAAAAGACCTAGTGAACCGTGACACGGTGACCGTGCATAGTACGTCTTTATTTAAGGATTCGCCAGTATTTATCAATAGTTCGAAGAATTATCCTATATTAAAAGAATTGGTTCCACCAAATGAAGCACTTTATTGGCCAAATCAGTTTTTATTTAGAACGTACACTGGTTTAAATGTGAACATAGAGATCTTTGATATTAACGCGTTGAATAAAGAAGAAAGTGAGTTAATGAAATCTAATTATTACCATGACATTTATGTAAAAGATTCAGAAGTATTTGTTCATGTTAAATAATCTTGAAATAAAAGTAATATCAAGGCAATTGAAAGGCCGGGGTAGATACTGTAAAATAAAAATAGCTATTTCAGATTTAACTATTTTCTTACAGACTGAATAAATTGAGCGTTCAGTTCTATGAGTACTTGTTAGAAATGAAAGGCTAAAATAAGTTATAACCTTAGAGACTGTCTCCCCCCAAGAGACAGTCTTATATATTTTTTAATAGACAATTACTTTACTAAAATAGGATAAATTAAACCAGAAATGTATACTTTGTAAGGAAAAAAATCATAGCTGTTTTAGGATGTTATTTGCTATTTTATGTATTGGCCAATTACAATGGTATTGTAAATAATACATAAAGTAGCATTAGTAGGCTTGGGGGGATATAGATTTGAAAAATATTTTTGATTTAAACAAGGGATTGTCAAGAAGAAAATATTGGTATTATCAGTGTATACTGTTTGTGTTTGGATTAGGGATAGAGACTTTTTCAATGCTTTTATACGAAAAGTCTTTGCTTGAAAACAATTATTTAAAATATTTTGTGATAAATGGTCCTTTTGATTTTTATAATTTTCTTAGGATCGTGTTCTTTATAATGATTATTATAGGTTTTCTGTTCCAATCAAGAAGGTTTGTTGATATTGGGTAGTCGAAATTTGTAGCTTTATTAAGTTTATTACCGTTAGTTGGTATTATCACAACGGGGATTTGTTTATTTAAAAAGGGAAAAGAAAATAAAACAGATAGCAGCCAAGTTTCTTGATTGCTATCTGTTTTATTTATTAAGAGTATTGTCTATAAAATGAATGACAAAAACTTGCATTGTAAGCAGCTTGAATCACAGCTGACCATGAAAGTTTATGGAATGCTACTGCAGACCAAATTCCTTTCATAATACAAGCTCCTTATTTTACTTTAGATAATATGAAATAAAGTTTATTTTAAATGATAATCATTTATCATTTAATTGATTTCACTTTGTCATTTTAAGTTATTATTTTATACTTAATTTGAGATAAGCGCTTTCTAAAATCTAATAGTAAAGGAGGAACGTTTGAAGAAAACAATATTAACAATCTTATGTTTCTTTTGTAGTTTACTATTAATTGGCTGTAGTAATGAGATCAATACTTCAAAAAATTCTATTACAAAGGAACAAGCGATAGAGAATAAAAAATTTACAAAATATGAGAAAGAGGTGGAAAATTTTAACAAAGTTTCTAGCAAAGAATTACTAGTAGATAAAAGGAATGAAGGAAAATTTATATATGTTGGAAGAAAGACATGTAAGTATTGTCGTAAATTTGTACCAAAATTAAAAAACGTATTTGAGCAAAAAAATATTGAATTAAACTACTTAGATACAGAAAGCCTATCTGAAGATTCAAAAAAACAAATTATTAATAAATACCAATTAACAGGGGTTCCTTCATTAATATTTATTAACAAGGAAAACAAGATAGTACTTTATAACGAAGATGAAATTCGGTTAGATGTTTGGGTAGAGAAACAATTAGAAAGTTAGGAGGATCAAGGAATGAAAAAACTAGTAATGTTTTTATTGGGCGTTGTCATGTTAGGGGTATTTGTTTATCCTGGAGTAGCATTTGCTGAGGTAGCAAATGATGAAAGTATAGCAGACCAAGAAATTACTCTTGATGATGTTGATTTTCCAGTGGATGGAGATTTGGGGCATGTTATACAACCTCGAGGTCGTGGAGAATGTCTTTCAGATGAGCGTTTAGGGAGAATTCCGCCAGGATACTGTAGTAGTGGTAGGTTTACCGTACGTATCAATGCTGCACAAAAAAAATGTTTAGTTAATTTATTTGGATCTGGAATAACTTCCTCTGTAAGTGGTAATGTTGCAACTTTAATTGGTGGTGTTGCAATAAGTTTTTGGAAAAACTGTAGACATTTAGCATAATAGGAAGGATTTGTTGTTATGAGTGAAGAAAATAAGGGCGTCTTAAAGAAAAAAAATATCTATTTTTATATTTTCTTTGTTTCAATGCTTATAATTCAAACAATCCTAACTGATGGATTTGATGTAATTGAGCTGTTAAAGTTAATATTTATGGCTATATTGATATTTGGGTTAATTTTTTTAGTAGAACGTTTGTATTATAGATTTAAAAAATAAATATTGATGGAAATTCAAACAAGTGATAGGTGTTTCTTACAATTCTAAAATTCAATAAACAATAACAAAAGAACCAATAAGGGCTTCCTTATTGGTTCTTTTGTTATTCCAATTGTTACCAGGTAGGTAGTAGGGTATACTTCTTTTGTGTAAATTTTAAGTATACTCAATTTTTACATTTAATAATGCTAATTTAACAATTTGTTGTGGAGTAAGATTATCGTGTAAAATAAAGTAAAAGCATAATATTAAAAAAAATAGGAGAATAGTTTAAGAAAATGAATAATGAAGAACAACAAACAAAACAAGAATGTAGAACTTTGGAAAAAGAAAAAGAAGAATTGAATAACAATTCAAAATATTTAATCGAAATGTTAGATGCGCTTACACCCAATCCCAAGCCAAATGACTTTCCCGATTTTATAATGCCTGATGGTTTTTTGGAACTTTTTTTAGTCACTTCTTCTACCGAAAGTAAGAAAAAAGGAGCCGAGCATATAAAAAGACAAAGAATGTTCGAGAGCCGAAGTAACGAGATAAAAGAAGGGCTGAGCGATGAAGATACTTTTGCTAGACATAGATTAACGTATTCCAATAATCATTTAAAGGAAAACCTATTAAAGTCGTGTAAGAAAAACATAGATACTCATATTCAAAAATTAAAAACTTACAAGGGTAATAAAACTCATGGAATATTTTTAATAGAATACAATGAAGAAAGTGCATTATCAATGGCTGAAGTAATCTCTGTATCAGATGTCAATCATAGGGAACCCCAAATTTTTGATCACTATGTTTTTAGTAAAGATAAAGATATGTTACAACTTCTTAATGATTACAAAGAAGAAATAGAATTCTTTATTGTTTCTACAAAATTTAACGGAACGGAAGTAATAAAAGTACGCGATATTCCTAACATTATAGATAGCCTACCTTATGAATACGTTGTGGCGAGCAATTATGGAGTAGTTGAAACGGAAGCTTGGGTTAAAGATTAGACCAAATCTTTTTAAGCGGTTTTTCGAGTACAGTCATGGTATGTTGAATATGATACAAGCTAGTTGTGTTATATTTATAACTAAAAACAAGCAGGTCAGAAACTTAAAAGTTTTTGACCTCTTTGGTTTTTCGTGCTATACTTGGAATTATCAAGTGTCAAAAACTTATGTTCAGAAAAGGTGAGGAAAAATTGGCCATTTATGGTTATTCAAGAGTGAGTACTAGTAATCAAGATTACAAAACCCAGATTCAAAAACTAGAACAAGCTGGAGCAGAAAAAACCTTCAGTGAAAAATATACGGGAACAAAAAAAGAAGGAAGAAAAGAATTAGAAGAACTACTATCTATTGTAAAAACTGGTGATAAAGTTTTAGTGACGAAAATTGATCGGCTGGCTAGAAGTATCGTTGATTTAAATTCGATTATTTCTTCTTTAAACAACTCAGGAGTGACTATCACCTTCCTAGATAATGCTTTAACCTTTGAGCCAAATAAAAATGATTCTATGCAAACGTTAATGATGAACATGTTAGGTAGTTTTGCACAATTTGAACGAGACTTAATCGTAACGAGAACCCAAGAAGGAAAACAGTGGCACAGAGCAAATAATAAAAACTATCGAGAAGGACGACCCAAAAGAGTGTTGAATGATAAATACAAACATGCATTAGAGTTAATGGAAACAAACAGCATGAGAGAAGTAGAGAAGAAAACAGGTATTTCTTTGTCTACTCTTAAACGAATTAAAAAACAAGCTAAAGAAGAACAATTACTTAGTGAAAAATAGATAAGGAGAAGTTATTATGGAAAATAGAGAGAAGATTATTCAGTTGTTGGAAAATCCTTTAATTTCAGGGTATGGAATAGAAAAAATGTCAAATGGTCGACTCTATTCTGCAAATTATCAAAGATACAAAAAACGCGTTGAAAAAGAAAAAAAGCCAATGGTTATTTTTGATACGATGTCAGTAAAAGTGGAAAAACTATTATTAGAGTTGGCCGAAGAAGTATTACGAGTGCGACCTAAAACAAAACAAGAATATAGAGAAATGATTGCAAGATATAGTTTTAGAAACGGAGAGAATTAAGATGGTTGTTCGAAAAAAATATGATCACTGGGGAATAGAAATTACTACGTGGAATAAGACAAATGTAGTTGCTTATGTTGCTTGTGATTGTGGCCAATTGGCTAGAAGAGAGTTGAGAAAATATAATCATTTTAAGTGTAGTAGCTGTAAAAAAGAATATAAATTAAGCAATGGTTCTTATATAGAAATAGGTGCGGGAAAGAATTAAAACACTTTTAAAAACCATCATGAATTAGATCAAAGTAGATAATTTATGATGGTTTTTATTGAAAATAAAAAGAAGAGGTACATTTGAATTCTTTTTATGATAAATATAAAAACATGAAAGAAGTGTGAACAGTGAATACAGTAGTTCCTCTAAAAGATAAACGGTCAATAAATAAAATGAAAAAAAGTTTGCGTAAAGGGAGATATGGTGAGCGAAATGTGCTTATATTTTCTATGGGAATTAATACAGCCTATCGTATTTCGGATTTGAGAAATCTAAAATTATCAGATGTAGCAATAATAGAAGAAAATAAAATAGTGATTAAGATAGGAAGAGGGGAAGTTATGAATATGCTAAAATTATATAGTAATTACTGGAAGAATATATTTAATTATAAAGGGCATTCTAATCTAAAAGAGTTAGTATGTGCCATTTTTTTGAATTTCGTTTTTCTTAGTTTAGTTTATCTCATTGGTTTGTTTTGGGCACCTTCATTAGAAAATACTATTGTTAACTTATTTTATCTAATTCTTGTAATTATGATTTTTCCAACAGTATCACTTTTAGTTAGATTAATTAAAAGCTATATTTAATATGTCAAATTATGAAGAAAATTTTGCTAATTTAGTTATATCGTCATATTATATAGAAGTAAGGTAACTAATATAAATTATTTTAGGAGGGGTTTTTTATGTGTACCGCAATTACTTATGCTACTAAGGATCATTATTTTGGCCGAAACTTTGACTATGAAATATCTTATGAGGAAGTAGTTACCATTGTTCCAAGGAATTATTGTTTAGAGTTTCGAAAAGTCCCTAAATTAGATACGCATTATGCGATGATTGGAATAGCTGCTGGAATAGCAGACTATCCACTTTATTATGATGCAACAAACGAAAAAGGGTTAAGTATGGCAGGATTAAATTTTTCTGGTTATGCGGATTATAAAACATTCAAAGAAGGAAAAGCAAATGTGTCTCCTTTTGAATTTATTCCATGGATTTTGGGTCAATGCGCAACTGTAGACGAAGCGAAAGAATTATTAGAAACGATGAATTTAGTTTCTATCAATTTTAGTGAAACTCTTCCTTTGTCCCCACTACATTGGTTATTAGCAGATAAAGAAAAATCAATTGTTATTGAGAGTGTGAAAGAAGGGCTTCATATTTATGATAATCCTGTAGGTGTGTTGACGAATAATCCTCCATTTACTTATCAATTATTTAATTTAAACAATTATCGTAGTTTATCAAGTCAAACACCTAAAAATAGTTTTTCCAATAAAATTAATTTGAATGTATACAGTCGAGGAATGGGCGGAATAGGATTACCTGGGGATTTATCTTCTACTTCACGATTTGTAAAAGCAACGTTTACCAAATTGAATTCAAAAACTGGGAATTCAGAATCCGAAAGTATTAGTCAATTTTTCCATATATTAGGTTCAGTGGAACAACAAAAAGGCTTATGTGATGTTGGTGATGGAAAATATGAATATACCATTTATTCTTCATGTTGCAATATAGATAAAGGAATTTATTATTATCGCACATATGAAGATAGTCAAATTAATGCAGTAAATATGAATAATGAAGATTTAGAAAGTAATCGATTAATTAGTTATCCAATAATAGAGAATCAACAGATTAATTATGTAAATTAACTTGTTAGTTGAACAGGTATTAAAATGAGCATACAATTCTATTGTGTTTAACAGTTCAACTTGTGAATGATTTATTTCTTAGTCCTATTAGCTTAGTGGGTGAAAACAAATGAGTCATAATCACGCAGTTACATTTTGAGTCACGTCTCCTCTATAATTTTATTTCCAAATAAAATTATAGAGGAGTAGACTTAAGGCATCAATACTTAAGGAGTGTATCTATTATGTCAAACTATGAAGAAAAAGAAGCAAAAGTATTAGTAAAAATTGCAGATGTTTTGAACAAACTGGATTCAAATTTAGAAGAATTAGATTCTCTAAATGAAGATGCAAAAAAACATAGTATGAGAAAATGGCTTGTTGACAAAAAAGCCATGCATGAAATTAAAAAGATTGCACACGAAGCTGGTAAGTATGAAAAGTACGATGAAAAAGAACTACAAAAAGAAATTGAACATGTAGAACAATATATGTAAAAGAAAATATTAAAAAGAAGAGTGTGCAGCCCCTTTTTTGTACACTCTTCTTTTTGTTTATTTGTTATTTTCTGTTTAAATGATATAAATTTTTTAGTACAAACTATAAATATTTAATCGCTAAAAAATATTCAGTGCTTATTGAAAAAAGGGGCATAAAATATGCTACGCCAACCATAAGAACAAAAATATAAGGAAATAAATGGCTGCTTTTTGTTGGAGGAGTAGCCGTTGTCAGTGTAGTGGATTAGGATGTTTCAAGTCTAGAAAGAAAAAAGTTATCAAATGAATTCTTGTGGGATTTTTTAAGTTGTTAGATTCTAAAGAATACTACATTATATTATAAAATGTAGAAAAATGGCCAAATAAAAATGTAGGTTTATGCGTCATCTGGTACGCTTTCCTTGCGTTATTTTATTCAAGGAGGAAAGCGTATTGAGAAAAGATATTTATGAAGGAGTGTTACCTTTCATTATGACTCATACAAAACCTAATTATGCTGCTCTAGCTAAACAATACAATTGCGATTATCGTACAGTAAAACGTTATTATGAAGCTGGAATAAGCAATAAATTGCCTTTACTTGCTCAAAAGAATAAAAACAAAAAAACTTTGGTTAGTGATTTTGAAGATATTATCGCTGACAAATTAGCTTTAGGTTGTTCTTCTTCTGCCATTTATCATTTTATTTCTAAACGAGGCTATCGTGGAAGTGCACGAACACTAAGAAGATATTGTCGAAATATCCGAGCAGATAAAATACAAAAAGCAACGATTCGTGTGGAAACAACCCCTGGTTTATCTGCTCAAGTTGATTGGAAAGAAGATCTAAAATTAGTCAATAAATTCGGCGAAGTTATTTCTTGTAATATCTTTCTTTACGTTTTAGGATATTCCAGAATTAAGTACTTAGAACTAACTTTTGATCGTTCTCAAACTACTCTATTTCGTTGCTTAACTAATGCCTTTCAATACACCGGAGGTGTTCCTACGGAAATATGGTTTGATAATATGAAAACTGTTGTTGACCGTAGTCGAAGTCAATTTTCTAAAGTTGTTTTTAACGAGCGATTTCGACAATATGCGAAAGAAGCGGGATTTCTTCCAATTGCTTGTCGTGCTTTTCGGCCTCAAACAAAAGGTAAAGTTGAAGCTCTTGCACGAACAATCGAACGAATTCGTGTATTTAATTATGAATTTGAATCCACTCATGAATTAGAGAGAATTATTCAAACAATCATGGATTCATTAAATACTGAAGAAATTTCTCAAGCGATTCATGAATGTCCTAGTGACCGTTGGTCATATGAAAAAGAACAACTATCTTCTTTTGATGCGAATCAACTTAAAATCTATTCTTCTGTTGAAAAACAAATTAAACGAAAAGTATCTAACGAAGCGATGGTTCAATGGAATCAAAATAAATATTCTGTGCCAGTAAATTACATCGGTAAAATTCTTACACTTCGTGTAAAAGAAGATAAACTTTATATCTACGATGACTCCACTCTTATTCGCACACATACAATTACTCATCAATTGCTTAATTATCATCGAAACGACTATATAGAGATTCTACGTTCTGATGTGTTTAAACATTTAGAAGACGAAGAATTAGAACGCTTTGTTGATGAAAATTTACAAGCGTATGACGAATTATAGAGGTGAATCATTATGTCTAATTACTATCAATTACTAAACAAATTAGAAGATTTAAATTTAAAACATACGAGAGAAATTTTACCAGAATATCTCGATACCATTGTTCAAGAAAATATTAGTTTTGTAGAAGCGTTAAATCATTTAATGACGGAAGAAATAAACGCACGAAGTGAACGCCAAAAAGAAAATCGTTTAAGAAAGGCGAATTTACCGTTTAAAAAAACAATCAATGACTTTGATTTTGGATTTCAACCAAAGATTAATCGAACAGAGATTTTAGATTTGTGTACCTTACGCTTTATGGATACAAATAATAATATATTGTTTATTGGAAATAGCGGAGTGGGGAAAACTCACTTAGCTATTGCCATTACACTAGAAGCTATAACCAAAGGTTATTCTTGCCATTTTGCTTTAAGCAATGAATTAGTCAATCGACTAAATCGTGCAAATCAACGTGGAAATTTAGATCGATTGTTAAAAAAATATGCTTCTTACGATTTACTAATTATTGATGAAATTGGTTATTTGCCTTTTACCCCTGACGGGGCAAAGTTGTTCTTTCAATTAATTAATCTACGCTATGAAAAAAAATCAACCATTATTACAACGAATATTCCTTTGTCTCAATGGGCTGAAACTTTTCAAGATAAAAAATTAACAAATGCACTAATCGATCGATTAGTGCACCACGCTAAGATTATTCAAATTACTGGAAAGTCTTATCGAATTAAAGATTATAAAGAAAAAAAGTTGTCGTATAAGTAACCTTGTTATTTATGGGCCAAAAACCTACATTTTTGGTGGCCAAAAAACGACATTTCTAAATGGCCAAAAACCTACATTTTAACTTGGCCATTGACAGAAGTAAAATTAACCAAGTGCAAAAAATAGAAATGTAAAATATAAAACTGGATAAATGTTGATAATACCACCTAAGATAAAAGCAATTTTTTGGTAAGTTTTATATCCTTTTTTATAATTGAAAATAGCTAAAATAAAACCAATAATTCCTAAAATTAGTCCTACTACCGTTTGTTGAGAATGAATATATAGTTGTGGTGTCAGTACTAAAAGGTTTGCTACTACTCCGAAAAAGAGAATGAATGTAGATAGATATTTTTTCATATAGTTTCCTCCTTAAGATTAGTTAAGAGTATAAAGATTTATACCTATAAAATATGATAAAAAAGCATTAGTAAATATTACATATTTTCAAAACTTGTTAATCTTTTGTTAGCTTATTATATAAGACCATAAGCTATAGCAATTGCAGGGAATAAGTTGTTTAAAAAGTGTATGGATATGCTTACTCTTAAGTCTTTTGTTTTGTAGTAAGAAACTGAAAGGATAATCCCCATGAAGAAATACATTCCAAAGCTGATAAAATTTGTAGGGCCATGAATAATCCCAAATAAAAAAGAACTGATTAATATTGCTAATAGGGCATTATTTTCTACAAGATATCCTATGATACCTCCTCTAAATACAATTTCTTCCATAATTGGTGCAGCAATTCCTAACAATAAAACCACTAAAACAGGAGATACTCCACTAAATAATTTAATAAGAGTCGAATCATTTGCTGTAGTTGTGTGTCCTTGCATATTTAATAACAATGTTCCACCAATAGCTATGCCTCGATCTATTAATGTTGCTACTAAAATAATCAAAATATTTTTTTTAGTAAGAAATGGATGATTTGTTTTTATAATGTTCATTCTTTTAGCTAAGTAGATTAAAAAAAGAATATTAATAACAACAAGTATGACTGTAACAAGTGTCGAGGAAATATTTAAGTTTTTTTCTCCTGCATCTAAAGATAATTGTTTTATTACTCCAAAAGCAGTGATACCAATTTGACTAATTATAAATAATATGAAAATTGAAAATATTCTTTTTACATAGTTCATATAATCACTCCTATTAAAACCAATGTTCGTTTTTTCTATTGATTCTTAAATTTAACAGCTGTACCATATGCTACAACTGACTGCATGTCATTACTAATAGATCCAGAGTCGAAACGCATAGCAATAATAGCGTCGGCCCCAATATTTTTTGCTTCTTCTTTTAAACGGTCCATTGCTATTTTTCGTGCTTCTTGTTGCATTTCTGTATACGCTTTGATTTCTCCGCCAACTAAATTTTTTAATCCTGCGCCAATATTTTTTACAATATTTTTAGAATGTGTTGTTACACCAAATACTACATCAAGTGTTTCGTATTCTACACCATATAATTTTTCTGAAGTTGTTATGAGCATATTAAAAAACCCCTTTCAAAATTTTATATTATAAATATAGCATATGAAAGAGAGAAAAAAAACTTACAATATTGTTATTTTATAACTTAAAGTAACTGACTAAAATTGATTAGATATCATAAATATTGATCTTATCAATAAATATAACTGTTGTTTTTTTATAGAAGAGAATTAATATAGGCATTCTAAGGAGATGAAAAGTATTTAAATTTATTGAATTTTTGATAAAATAAATTTAGGTAATAACCACTTCGCCAATAGTAATAGTGTCATGAATTTAACCCTCGATTTTAAGTGGTTATTGCCTTTATTCTTATAGAGTGAAATTTTTTATAACTTCTTTATTTCTTTTTTAGCCATTGATAAATTCCTACCAAGATAGAGGTTACATAAAAAAGGTAAATACTTAAAAAGAGTATATTCATGATTTCCTCTTAGTTAAATAAAAGTCATGAATGAGTGTATCAAGATTTTTTAGAGAAGTTAAGATTGAAATGGGAAAGTAAATACGATAAAATTTTTATAGACTGTTACGTTGAAATTGTTCTTCAGAAACTATTTCTTCCATACCACCTACTTGCTAGGTGGTTTTAATCATTATTTTCGGAGGTTGTGTTTTGGCCAAAAAAAGTAAAGATTTAATAGATATCGGATCCTTTGTGCATTGTCAATCTGTCATGGGACAAACGCTCAAAGGAAAAGTTGAAGTGATAAATCAATATACAGTGATTGTTTTTGATGGAGAATTTCGTCATGTGGTCACGAAAAAACAGTTGAAAGAATTAGGCTATTCTTTGCCAAATAAAAGAAAAAAATAAGCAGAGAGGGATTCCTTTCTGCTTATTTTTTCGCTCGTATAGATTGTTGATCAAAGTCGAAAAACGCTCCTTCACAGTCGAGAGTTACCTTCTTTTTATCTGAAGATATTTCAGAAATTACTCCATGTAACCCTCCAATAGTCACAACAGCGTCTCCTGGTTGTAAATTGTTTAAAAAATCTTGTCGTTCTTTTTGTTGCTTTTTTTGTGTACGAAACAGATAAAAATACATAGCAACAATAACTAGCAGCATGATAAGCATCGGTTTCATTTCTCCTTGTTAATTTGAAAAATTTATATATAGACATCAAGGTTATTTTATAAAAAGAAAGTATTGATGGCAATATTTGTTTCGAATGAAATGGTACAATAATCAGGTAAAAAACAATTGAAATTGATAAATACCAACTTACAAAAATGTTAGAGAAATTCTTTTGTTTTAACATTTACAAAACTATACCAATAGTTCTATAATTTCTATATAGAAGACGTTTTCTAATTTTTATTTTTCGAGGTGAACATTCATGAAAAAGAAATTAGTTAAAGGCTTAGTTATTTGTGGCATGATTGGGATTGGTTTTACAGCATTAGGAACAAATGTAGAAGCTGCTACGTATTACGGAAATGGTGTGTATTGTAATAAGCAAAAATGTTGGGTAAATTGGGGACAAGCTTGGTCAGAAGGAGTTAAACGTTGGGGAGATAATTTGTTTGGTAGTTTTAGTGGAGGAAGGATTTAAATGATTGATATTGAGGAAACAAAAAAAATAATTCATGAACTATATAATAGTTTAATGAAGCGTGATAAGACCAAAGCTATATTAGATATTACAGATGTTTTACTGCAAGTCTATAAAAAAATAGATAGTGAAAAATATCCAGAAATATTAATAAATAAAATGGTGAATTATATCTATATTGTTGGATTTGACAATAAAATTCATTTTTTAGGAAATGATGAAAAGTTATTAATTGAATTGGGAGATATATCTAAAAAGGCTGGAATTAATAGTAAATATAAAGCTAATTTCACAGACAAGTCTCAATTCTATAGTTATTCTGAAAAAGTACCTATTAGGTAGTAATGGTTCTGCGTTCAACCAAATAATTACAAAATCTTGTTGTCCTAGACAACTTTGTAGTTATTTACTCTGATATTGGAATTTAGTTGTGGATGAAAATTTATAGGTATGCAAATTTTTTTACAAAGGTATGATAATAAAGAGATGAAGAAATCGATATTTTTTAAAATTATTATGGTAGTAGTTATATATGTAGTTTTTTTAATTAGTAATATAGGTATAGAATATATACCTATAGAAGATCCGTCTATTTTAAAATCCGTTTTACAATTTGGTTTTAACTGTATTTTAGCGTGGATTTCATATTTATTAGTAAGAACGTTTAAGTTAACTAATGATAGATTGTTAACTAGTAAAATTACAAATATCTGGCTAGCGATATTAGGAATAATTCTAGTGCTGTTTTTATTGATAGTAATAAATATTCCAAAAAATACTGAAGATATCTTCAGTGGAGGACTAAATTTATTAGTAAATTCTTTTTTTGTAGCTATTGCAGCAGCTGTATTTGAAGAATTTTTAGTTAGATTATTAGCATTTTCATCATTTTTAGAAATATTTAAAAAAAATAAGTATTCTTTAGTTTTTGCTTCAATAGCGTCTTCCTTTTTATTTGGAGTATTGCACATTTCTAATTTAACAACGCAATCTTTTGAAGCAACCATGCAGCAAATTTTTTATGCAACAGTTTTAGGCTTATGCTTCTCTGTAATCCGAATTCGATTTAATGGATTAAAATATGTTATTTTCTTGCATTTTTTAATCGATTTTCAGCCAACAATAATTGACAAAGGAACTGCGGCATCGTCTTGGGAACAAATATTTTTAGTATTTATACCAATTGCGATTGTGTCTATTATTTGCTTAATTCAATTAAATAAAGATAATAAGAATTTGAATTATTTGTTTTAAAAAGGACAAAGTTGTATAAAAGATAGGAAAAGCTGAAAGCTTCAAGGGAAATTGAAAAAATGGTTGGGTGTAGCATGAGCCCTAGGCTCCTAGATAGGAAGGATTAGTTTAAAATGGATAAACAACAAGAATTACTAGATTTACTTAGTAAAGCGTATAATGATCCTAAAATAAATGAATATGAGGGGTTAAAAGATAAGTTATTTGAATGTGCCAAAAGATTGACAACTAATGAAACAAATATCGGTGAAGTCTGTTATAAATTAAGTACAATTAATAGTGAGTATTTAGCAAGATATCATTATGAAATGCCTAAATCAATTATTGAATTGCAAAAATTTGTGACTAAAGAGGGCCAAAAATATAGAGGCTGGGCGTCTATCGGTATTTGGAGTTAAACAATCGTTTTTTTAGGAGAGTTTATGGACATCAAGAAAAAAGAAGCGTTGGAAAAGATTATTCAATTAACAAATAATGCATTAGCGAATCCACAGATTTATTCAGATAAAAACTTAAATAATCTTTTATTAAGAATAAGAAAAGAAGCTCTATCAGGAGAAGTATTCTATGATTTAAAAAAGAATTACAACCAACAATTAGTGGATTTACGTTAAGAAATAATTTCCAAACGCCTAGTGAACTGTTAGAATTATTAACTTTGATACAAACACCTAAAGGATGGTCAGGATTTTAATTAATTATAAGCTAGCATGTATTACACAAAAACTCACTGTTGATTAGAGCAGTGAGTTTTTTAGTTGTTTTTTGACTAGAATCTTAAAATATAGGTTGAATTTAACTATACGGTTAATTTGAGAGAGCAATTCTAAGCCATTTTCACAAATATTGATTGGTAGTTATGCAATGAAGATGTTTTAACGTTCGCTTTTACATGATTAAATGGTGATCTACAGGTGGAAATAATAAAAAAATTTCTATTTAAATACGAATGATTTTTTATACCAGGAACATGGCCAAATCAGAAAAAGCGAATAATTAGTTTCAATTTGCTCAACTGGCCTTCGACGTTTTAGTTTGGTACCCCTCTCTTCGTTCAGTCCAACCAAACTAAAAGTTTTCAGGTATACAATAAATCTAGCACTTGATTATAAGAACGTTTGTTCGTATAATGTTCAAGTAAGGAGAGTGTTCAAAATGGTAAGAATAACGAAAAAAGAATTCAAACCATACAATGATTACGTCGATAGACCCTTTGAATTGAAGTGGCCAACAGCCTTTCCTTTAGGGGAATTACAAGCAGCAATCAAAGAGACGAATGATTATCATTCAAGAGAAATTGAACGTTTACCCCAGCAGTCACAGGGTCAAATAGAACACTTGCTAAGTCGTTCAATCAAACAGAATAAGGTTCTAGAAATTCAGCTTAATTCCTTAGATGAATATGAGCGTGTAAAACCTTCTATACGTGGTGTATTTCGTGGCATGGCTGAATTCGATGTCGTTCTCATTGGAGATCAGCAAATCGATTTTTACGACATTAGGCATATACAAATACATGATTTTTATAAATGGTCGGAAAACGAACCCGAAAAACCGATAGACAATCCTTTTTCAGAAGTAGAGTTTACTGGATTAACAGAAGAAGAAAACAGCGCCATCGATGCTTTTATTGATGAATACTACAGTGACGGAGATTTTTATGAAGACGTATGATTATCAAGGATCAGTGATCAAAGAAGATAACAAAATAGCTAGTATTGCTTATGTCCAATGTGTGTGTGGCTGTTTGGCAAGCAGAGTGTCGAGTAATTCTGATAAGTATAAATGTTCCTGGTGTAAGCGGACGTACACTCTTAGGTCAGTTAAATAAATTACTGAAGATTTAACTACTGTGCAGGTGGAGTTAAAAGTTATGCTATACTTATTGAGGCAACTGCCCCGTGAGGGGGTGTTTTCATGTTCGAGAAATTAATTTCGCTGGTTATCGCCCCACTTTTAGTGGGTCTTGTACTCTTACTTGTTGATCGATGGTTAGACGATTAGTAGATAACCAAAGCAGTTGCTTCTAATCCCAACGCTGAGTCGCAACAGCGCAAAAAAATCCCTCCTATTGCACTAGGAGGGATTTTTGGTGTTTCATGTTCGATTAATTTCGCTTCGCACCTATAGTATAACATATTATTTAAGGAGGTCAAACCAAAAAGAAGCTGGAATGTCCTTCCCTTATTGCTTAGAGTTTGATAAAATATTACTGCAAACGCATTAATAAAATGAGAAAGGAAAATTACCCACCATGCCTAGAAAAACCTTTGTGTATCCACACCCTATCAACACATACATTATCAAGCAACTAGGGATTACTGTTGAAGAATTTTGTGAATTACACGCTTTCTCTCAAGGAACTGTTTCTTCTTGGATTACTCGCAACAAAAAAATTGAAACTCTTCCTATCTCATTTATTTATTCTCTTTCTTTATCAGCCAGCAAGACTATGGATCAGGTCTATTCAGACCTTCTAAAACTGCAAGACGATTATTTGCTACACTTAGAACGTCACAGACGTACTAAAAAAATTATTGAATAACACTCCTTTACAATAAATTATTTTTTACTATTTTAGGGGTCACTGGAACATCCGTACATTAAAATAATATTGTGTCATTACAATATAACGATACTACAATATTGTAAAATCATGAATACACGCCCACACAATATTGTAATATTAAAAATTTATGCTATTATAATATTGAAATATCACAATATCGTGATATAATAATAGCATAACATTACAAGGAGGACATTATTATGGCACGAATAATTTCAGTCGCAAACCAAAAAGGCGGTGTTTCAAAGACAACGACTAGCATTAACCTTGGAGCGGCATTACATTTTACTTTTAACAAAAGAGTTCTTGTAATTGACATGGACCCACAAGGAAATGCTACTGATAATTTTGGATTTGATATTGATGGTACGAATATTCCAACAATTTATGAAGTATTAAAAGATGAAGCTTCGATTACTGAATCTATTTTAAATTACAAAGGAATCGAGGTAATACCTGCTGATATTGCTCTTTCTTCAGCAGAGCGTGAATTTACTCAAGTTGGTAGTGAACATAGACTTAAAAGAGTTCTTCAACCAATTGAAGAAAACTATGATTATATTATTATTGATTGCCCTCCTAGCTTGGGTATATTAACAGTAAATGCGTTTACTGTCTCTGATGAAATTATTATTCCTGTAGAAGCGGCATATTTTTCACTAAAAGGATTAGTTAAATTGAATGAAACAATCGAGACTGTTAAAGAATACACCAATGAGAACTTAATCATACGAGGAGTTCTTTTCACAAAATATAATGAAAGATTTAATATTTCAAAAGAAATGAATAAAACAGCAAATCAAATTTCCGACGCGCTTCACGTAAACATTTTTGATACTTACATTAGACGTACTATCACTGTTGATGAAGCTCAAGCAGCAGGTTCTGACTTAATCAGCTTTAATAAGACTTCAACTGCTGAAGACGATTATATCCAGTTTACAAAAGAATTTTTAGAGAAAGTTGGAGATTTAAATGAGTAATAATAGAGGGAAATCAGCTGCTGAACGTCTTCTTGGTGCAGGAAAAGAAGATTCAAATTTATCTACCTCAACTACTTCTAATAATAAAGAACTAAAAACTACACAAGAAAACATTGTCCTAAATAAAAAAAATATTGAAAAATTAATTAAACAACAAGGTAACAGTAAAAGAAGTGCTGATAGTATTCGAATTAATCCAATACTTGCAAATGCATTAAAATACTGGACTTCAATTGCTGAACCAGAAAAAAGTAAACCTGACGTTATTGAAGAAACACTTTTGAAAGCTATTCCTGAAGAATATCTAATACAAGGATATACAATGGCAAAAAAACAAAATAAAATTTGATAATATTGTGATTCTACGATATTACAGTATTAAACATCAACAATATTATAATATTGTTGATGTTTTTTGTTTACAAACGTTGTTATATCAACAATCAATATAGTAAGATTGCAATATTAATATATCGTAATATCACAATCTTACTATATTGTGATATTACGATATATTAGATGTGTTGTAAAATACTGATATATCAGCATTTGCAAGGGAAATAAAAGTAGGTTAAACTATAAATTAATAAAAACAAAGAGGTAAAGTTATGAACGATTTTCAATTTTATAAATCTAAAGAAATTTATAGAGAAAAATACTATCAGATGCCAAAAGTCTTTTTCACAAATGAACTCTATAAATCTTTATCCAATGATGCAAAAATTGCATACATGCTTTTAAAAGATCGGTTTGATAGTTCCGTTAAAAACAATTGGGTAGATAATGAAGACAATATTTATTTTATCTATACAGTTGCCGAATTAATGACACTGCTAAATTGCAGAGAAGGAAAAGTTTCAAAAATAAAAAAAGAACTGGAAGCAGTTAATCTTCTTAAACAAAAAAAAGGGAGAGTAAAGAAAATTAATGGAAAAATAGAAACTACACCTAACCTTCTATATCTAGGAAAACCTATCGTTACTTCCGAAGATGTTTTCAAAATTAATGAAGAACAAAACAATGTTAATCCTGTAATTGCGAAAATCGCAAATACAGAAAAAGTCAATGATATCAACGAAAATCCTGTAATTGCGAAAATCGCAAATACAGAAAAAGTCAATAATATCAAGGATAATTCTGTAATTGCGAAAATCGCAGACAATCTATTCTATACTTCTTATTTAGATACATTAGATACATTAGATACTAAAAAAGAAGAACTGCAACAACAATTATTGCTCGATCAGTTTCCAGAAGTTCAAGAGAACACCTTTCTTAACAAAGATAGCTTAAAAATTATTGCTGCGTTCTCTAATACTATTCAAGAAGCTCATGAAAAAGTTGGCACAATTATTCGAGCTAAAACTAAAGCTGAAAAAGACTATAACGTTGTTTTGATTGGAGAAGATTATCAAGAAGAAATTGACAAATGTTTACGAAGAGTGATGCATAAAATTAAAACCGATGCTACTGTTACAAGTCCTAAAGGGCTATTTTATAAGTCTTTTTACAATTTATTCGTTGAATGTACAATTGAGAAAAAGAACCTGTTAAATCAAAATAAAATTGAAAATAGACCACAAATAGCTACACACAATTGGGTTGAAAAACAATAAAAAACTCAGCAAATTCCCTAACGTGTGCAGCTATCAGAGATAATTTTACTGAGTTTTTTTGTTAATCTAATGTTTTCATTGCAAACTTAGGATAATCGGTTCTGTTGCAAAGTTTTAAATAAAGAATAAAATCCCTTACGGTATCTATGATTTAAGCTGGGATTCCCAATAATA